>Ga0209282_1000011_pt1 | contig 217665 bp, 188 predicted proteins | sample Mtrugardesep15_FD_187529 | JGI IMG/M metagenome (GOLD analysis project Ga0209282, IMG submission 187529) | Root nodule microbial communities of legume samples collected from California, USA - M. trunc garden sep15 (SPAdes) (version 2) | ecosystem: Host-associated > Plants > Roots > Nodule...
CAGGCCGGCAACGGTGCGGGCACCGTCGGTGAACGGGTCAGCCTTGCCAACGCGGGCACCATCGACATACGGGTTACGCGGTTCGTTCACGCCGCTGGCGCGGGCGCCATCGGTGAAGGCGTTGCGGGCGTCGTTCACGCGGTAACTGTAACCGTAGACTTCGCCGGTCTTGTTGGCGGGAGCGGCTTGCGCAGCGCCAGTGACGAAGGCGGCGGCGAGGGCGGCGGCGGTAAGGATGGTCTTGGCGTTCATGGTGTGGCTCCTTGTCTTCGTTTGGGCCGGGCGATCTCGTTTGGAGGTGGATCGCGGGGCCGTCGGTGCTGCGTTGTTTTGCTGCATTGTGGCGGGGCTTTTTCTTTGCTGCTATCTACTGGTAGGTAGAGGATCAGGGCTAAAAAAAAGACCGCCTTCCGGTACTGATTGACTACTTGTATTGCCTGGACCGGGACTGCATCGCGGGGCTTGTTTCTGTTTGCCGGGTGATGCAGCGCTGTCCATGGCTCGAATATTATCTACTACTAGATAGACGAGCAAGGACTTTTTGCGCCGCGCCATCGTATTTCCTTGGGAAAGTGGGCGATTTGCCCCGGCAGGCTGGATGGTGTGACGACCTAAGTCATTGATTTTTCGACATAACCATAAAGGGTCCGTCCTGCCACGTCGAGGATTAGAGTAAACGCTCTAGCCTCGCAGATCCTTTGCATTGCGCTGCGCAACGAGCGCTTCGAGCAACGTTTGCGTCTGCTCGCGGATCACTTCCTGCACCCGGGCGGTCTCGGCTTCACCAAAGGACTCCCAGTGCAGCGCCTTGAGCACGTGGCGGCGCATGACCTTGAAGGCCGCCACCTGGCTGTCGATGGCGATGGTGCGGATGCGCGTCGCCTCGTCCCTGGCCGGCTGACCGGTCAGGCGCCCGATCACCTGCGAAGTCACCGCGAAAATGCGGCGGTTGATGCCCGCGTCGATGCGCTCGAACGCGGCCGGCGGCCCGAGCCCGGCGCGCTCGCGCGCCATGAACTGGCGCCAGTGGTCGGTGTCCGGGCATTCATGCAGGAAGGTGGTGAAGCGCAGTTGCAGGCCCAGGTAGGCATCGATCAACTCGGCGTCGGTGGCGTGCGGACGGGCCACGACGGCCTCGGCGGCGATCACCACATCGGCCAGCAGGCCCCAGGCGCGGTCCACGAAGTAGTCGATGCACGCCAGGTACACCCCTTCCTTATTGTCGAAGTAGTACTGGAGCGCGGGCGCGTTGACCCCGGCCTCGCGGGCGATGTCGCGCGTGGAGGCCCCGTCGAAACCGTGCGCGCCAAAGAGCCGCAGCGCGGCGTCGATGATCCGCGCGCGCGTTTCCTCGCCGCGCTGGTAGCCGCCTTCGGTTGCGGGCTTGTGTCGGGCCATGTTGCGTTTTCCTCAGTCCGTGGGCAGGCAGAAATATATCAGTTGACACATTTATTCCAAGTGGAATAATTGCGCGATCGCCCTCAATAGTGCTGTCGAAGCCCCGCGCCCCCATGTCCGCCCCCCAATCTACTGCCGCCGCCAATCCGGCTGCCGGCCTCCCCGTTTCCGCTGGATCCTCTGCGCGCAAGCCGCGTGCCGTCTCCCGCCGCCGCACCGTGCTGCTCGCCCTGGGCGCGCTCGCGCTGCTGGCCGCCGTGGTGTTTGGCGTGCGCTGGTGGCTGATAGGCCGCTTTATCGAAAGCACCGACGATGCCTACCTCCAGGCGGACAGCGTGACGGTGGCGCCGAAGGTGAGCGGCTACGTGGCCGAAGTCTTCGTGCGCGACAACCAGCAGGTCATCGCCGGCCAGGCGCTGGTGCGGCTGGACAATCGCCAGTACCAGGCTGCCTTCGATGAGGCGCAGGCCACCGTGGCCTCGCGCCAGGCGGACGTGGCGCGGGCCGAGGCCGACCTCGCCCAGCAGAAGGCCCGCATCGCCCAGGCCGGCGCCGAGGTGGAAGGGGCGCGCGCCAACGCCCGCTACGCCGCCTCGCAGGTGGAGCGCTACGCGCCGCTGGTGAAGTCCGGTGCCGAGACCGAGGAACGCACCGCCGAACTGCGCAACGCCCAGACCCGCGCCGGTACCACGCTGGCTGCCAACGAGGCCGCGCTGCGCGTGGAGCAGAGCCAGGTGGTGACGCTGCAGGCGCGGCTCCAGCAGGCGCAGGCGCAACTGGAGGTGGGACAGGCCAGCGCGCGGCAGGCCCGGCTCGACCTGGATGACACCGTGGTCCGCGCCACCAACGCCGGCCGCGTGGCCGACAAGGGCGTGCGCGTGGGCCAGTTCGCCCAGCCCGGCACCCGCCTGCTGACCGTGGTGCCGGTGCAGGACCTCTACCTGACCGCCAATTTCAAGGAAACGCAGGTGGGCCGCATGCGTCCCGGCCAGCGCGTGACGCTGCACGTGGATGCGCTGCCCGGTGAAGACCTCCACGGCGTGGTGGACAGCCTCTCGCCCGGCACTGGCTCGCAGTTCGCGCTGCTGCCGGCGCAGAACGCCACCGGCAATTTCACCAAGATCGTCCAGCGCGTGCCGGTGCGGATTCATGTCGATGTGACGCCGGAGGCGCGCGCGGTGCTGATGCCGGGCCTCTCCGTGGTGGTGGATGTCGATACGCGCGACATGCATCCGGTGCAAGCCCGCGCCGGCGAGGCCCGCCATGGCTGAAGCGGCGCTCCCCGCCGGGGCTGCCCCCGCCACGCCACCGAACGACAAGCCCGCCAACGCCACCGCCGCCGACTGGATCGCCGTGGCCGCCGGCTCGCTCGGCGCACTGCTGGCCACGCTCGACATCTCCATCACCAACTCGGCGCTGCCCCAGATCCAGGGCCAGATCGGCGCGGCCGGCACCGAGGGCACGTGGGTCTCCACCGGCTACCTGATGGCCGAGATCGTCATCATCCCGCTCACCGCGTGGCTGACGCGGGTGTTCGGGCTGCGCCGCTTCCTGATGTGGAACGCGCTGCTGTTCACGGCGTTCTCGATGATGTGCGGCCTGTCCCATTCGCTGCCGGAGATGGTCATCGGCCGGATCGGGCAGGGCTTTGCCGGCGGGGCGATGATCCCCACCGCGCAGACCATCGTCCGCACCCGGCTGCCGCGCCACCAGATGCCGATCGGCATGTCGATGTTCGGCCTGATCGTGCTGCTCGGGCCGCTGCTGGGCCCCGTGGTGGGCGGCTGGCTGGCCGAGAACGTGAACTGGCGCTGGTGTTTCTTCCTGAACCTGCCGGTGACCGCCGTGCTGGTGCCGCTGCTGTACTTCGGGCTCAAGCAGGAACGCGCGGACCTGTCGGCCTTCATCAAGGCGGACTGGCTCGGCATTATCGGGCTGGCCATCGGCCTCAGTTCGCTGACCGTGGTGCTCGAGGAGGGCCAGCGCGAGCAGTGGTTCGAGTCGGCGACTATCGTCTACCTCTCCGCGCTGTCGGCCATCGGGCTGGGGATGATGTTCGTCGCCCAGTTCACGGCCAAGACGCCCATCGTGCGGCTGCGCCTGCTGCTGAACAAGAATTACGCGAGCGTGATTCTGATCGTCTCGGTGGTCGGGGCGGGGCTGTACGGCGTGTCCTACCTGCTGCCGCAGTTCCTGGCGACGATTGCCGGCTACAACGCCGAGCAGGCCGGCGGGATCATGCTGCTGTCCGGGCTGCCGGCGTTCCTGATGATGCCGGTGCTGCCGCGCCTGCTCGGCAAGGTGGACAGCCGCTGGCTGGTCATCACCGGGCTGGTGTGTTTCTTCGGCAGCTGCATGCTCGATATCGGCCTGACGACGGACAGCGTGGGGCATGACTTCACGCTGTCGCAGATCCTGCGCGGCTTCGGGCAGATTTTGGCGATGATGCCGCTGAATCAGGCGTCGATGGCGGCCGTGGCCACCCATGAGGCCGGCGATGCCGCCGGGCTCTACAACATGGCCCGCAACCTGGGCGGCTCGATCGGGCTGGCGCTGCTCGGCACGCTGATCGACCGCCGCAACGCCTACCACGACGCGGTGCTCCGCGAATCGGTCACGGCCAATAGTTCGATCGGGCAGGAGCATATGTCCTCCAGCATCGCCAGCTTCGTGGCGCAGGGCGGCGACTACGCCCACGCCAGCCTGCAGGCCGTGGCGCAGTTGTCCGGCGAGATCGCCCGGCAGGCTGCGGTGATGACGTTCTCGGAAACCTTCTATGCCCTCGGGCTGGCGCTGCTCTGCTGCGTGCCGCTGGCGCTGCTGCTGAAGGCGCCCCGTCCGGGCGCAGCCCCGGTCGAAGCCGGTCACTAAATCGATAAATAAAGCGGTACCTAATATGTACGCACCCCTTCGCGCCGCCCGGCCGGCGCTGATTCTCCTTGTGGCCGCCCTGGCCGCCGCCGGCTGCACCGTCGGCCCCGACTACCGCACCGCCCCGGAAGTGGCCGGCAATGCGGTGGCGGCCGGCACCTTCCCGCACGCACCGAAACTGGCCGAGGCTCGCCAGCCTGACGTGGCCGACTGGTGGCGCGCGCTGGGCGACCCGCTGCTGGCCAACCTGATCGAAACCGCGCTGCGCGACAGCCCGGACATCCGCGCCTCGCGCGCCCGCGTGCGGCAAGCCCGCGCCGGGCTGGCCGGCAATCGCGCCAACCTGATGCCGAAGGTGAACGCCAGCGCCGCCATGCTGCGCACGCGCGAGCCGGACCTCGCCTCGTTCGGCGGAGAGGGCGGGGGCGGTGGTGGCCGGGGGCCGCTGTCGCTCTATATCGCCGGGTTCGATGCCAGCTGGGAACTCGACCTGTTCGGCGGCACGCGCCGCGCGATCGAAGCGGCATCCGCCGAGGCCGAGGCCGCCGATGCCGAACTGGCCGACGCCCACGTGCAACTGGCCGCCGAAGTGGCGCAGGCCTACGTCACGCTGCGCGAGCAGCAGGCCAGCCTGGCCCATCTGCGCGCGTCGGAGACGCTGGAAGCCGACATGCTCGACCTGACCCGCCAGCGCCGCGCGCGCGGCGTGGCCTCCGAACTGGAAGTGGAACGGCTGCTGACGCAACTGGAGAACACGCGCGCCCGCATCGCGCCGGTGGAAGCGGGTTTGATCGAATCGTTCGATCAACTTGCACTGCTGACCGGCCGCCCGCCCGGCACGCTGGACACCGCGCTGGGTCCCTCGCGAGACCTGCCGGTGCTGCCCGAGACCGTGGCCGTGGGCGATCCCGCCACGCTGCTCAAGGCCCGGCCGGACATCCGCGTGGCCGAACGCCGGCTGGCCTCGCGCACGGCGCAGATCGGCGAGCGCAAGGCGGACTGGTTCCCGAAGGTATCGCTGCTGGGCTCGCTCGGCTTCAGTGCGATGGACCCGGGCCACCTCGTCCGCAAGGAAAACGGCACGTGGCTGACGCTGCCGCGCCTGCAATGGAACATCCTCGATTTTGGCCGGGTGGCGGCGAGTGTCGATAACGCCGAGGCCGGCCGGGACGAGGCCGAGGCCAGCTACGAAAGCGCGGTGCTCAAGGCGCTGCGCGACGCCGACGTGGCGCTCTCCCGCTACGGGCACCAGCGCGACAACGTGGTGGTGCTGCGCCGCGTGGAGGCGTCCGCCGAGCGCGCCTCCACGCTCCAGCAGCAGCGCTACCGGGCGGGCACCGCCAGCATGCTCGAATGGCTGGACGTGGAGCGCACCCGCGTGGTGGCCCAGCAGGACCGGATTTCGGGCGATGCCAACCTGCTCAAGGACTACGTCTCGCTGCAGAAGGCGCTCGGACTGGGCTGGCGCACCTAAGAAAACGCCTACACGCAAACCAGACGCCGACCCCTGTCGGCGCCATCGCGCGCCCGGCACAGTGGCGTGTGGATAGAATCCGGGTGGGCGGCATCGGCATCGGATTAGCTGGCGCCGCCCCCGCGCCGCGGTTTGCAACAATGTGTTACAGACCCCATCGGCGCGTGCCCCGGACGCCCCCATGCACTTCAACGCCAACGACAGTCTCCTGATCAACGTGGTCGCCAGCATGGTGGTGGTCCTGGCCGGCACGCTGGTGGTCAAGCTGATCAACCGCTTCTTCTCGGGGCGGCTGCAGGCGGACAACCGGGGCGCCTATCGCGCCTGGACCGTGGCGTCGCGCAACGTGGTGGCGGCGGTGATGTTCCTGCTGTTGCTCGGCATCTGGGTGTCGGAGCTGAAGAGCGTGGCCATTTCGCTGGCGGCGTTCGCGGCGGCCCTGATCCTGGTCGGCAAGGAACTGGTGATGTGTTTCCTGGGCGCGTTCATGCGAATGATCACGCGCCCCTACCAGCTGGGCGATCTGGTCGAGATCGGGCCGTTCGGCGGGGAGGTCATCGACATGGATGTCATGTCGACCACGCTGGTGGAGGTGGCACCCACGCGCCAGTACACGGGTTTCACGGTGCAGGTGCCGAACAGCCTGTTGATGACCACGGCCGTGCGCAACCATTCGCAGGCCGGCAAGTACACGCTGGACATGGTGCGCATTCCGCTGGCGGTGGGCATGGACCCGGACGTGGTGGAGGCGCAGCTGCTGGCCGTGGCGCGGCAGGCGTGCGAGCCGTTCATGGAAGAGGCCGGCCGCACGCTGCGCCGCTACGGCGACATGCGCTTCGTGGACCTGTCGCAGTTCGAGCCGCGCGTGCTGTTCGATCCCGTGGACGCGGAGCGGGTGGACGCCATCGTACGGTTCCCGGTGCCCGTGAGCGCGCGCCTGCCGGTGGCCCAGCAGATCGTGCGCGGCTACTACCGCGCGTGCACCCTCCCGCAGGCGGAGGCGGCGGTATAAGGTGGAAGGAAGATGAAAAGGGATCGGACGCAGAGCCGATCCCGCAATGCAGCAAGATGGCCGGACGGGGATCTTCGAGGAGAGCGGACCATGGCGCCGATGCTGAGGCTCTGGATGGACGGGGTGGGCGGGCCGGACTGGACCGGCTGGCGGCGCGGCCGCTCGCTGGTGGCGCTGCTGCTGGCCTCGTTCTGCCTGGCCGTGCTGGCCGGCTGCGCGAGCCTGCCTGCCAATGCCGGCCGCACCCCCAGCTACGCGGCCAAGGACACCAGCGGCACGCTGCTGGCCCGCACCCTGGCGCCCCGGCTGGCGCAGAACCCCGGAAAGTCGGTCTTCTACCCGCTCGGCGCCGGGCCGGACGCGCTGGCCGCCCGCATGGCGCTGGCGCGCGCCGCCCAGAAGACGCTGGACATCCAGTACTACATCTTCGACATCGACCAAACCGGCAGCGTGCTGATGGGCGACCTGATCGACGCGGCCGACCGGGGCGTGCGCGTGCGCATCCTGATGGATGACATCCACACCGAGAAGCAGGACAAGACCTGGGCGGCGGTCGATTCCCATCCCAATATCGAAGTGCGCATCTTCAACCCGTTCGCCAGCCGCCGCGCGCGCTGGTTCGAACTGGCGTTTGATTTCGGCCGGCTCAACCGCCGCATGCACAACAAGCAGATGACGGTGGATAACCTCGTCACCATCGTCGGCGGGCGCAATATCGGCGACGCCTATTTCTCGGCCAAGCCGGACATGGATTTCAGCGATCTGGACGTGATGGTGGCCGGCCCCGCCGTGCCGGCCGCGAGCGCCGTGTTCGACGAATACTGGAACAGCGAGAGCGCCTACCCGGTGGCCACGCTGGTGCCCGAGGGCAAGGAGGCGCCGGACGAGTTGCGGGCCTTCCGCAAGGCCATCGAGGCGCGCGGAGACCAGGTGCGTGCCAGCGAGTTCGTGCAGGAGCTGCTCGACTCGGGGCTGGTGCGCGGCATCGAGCTGGGCCATCTGCCCGGCTACTGGGGCGGGGCGCGCGTCATCTCGGACAAGGCCGAGAAGGTGGAGGAAGACCCCGACGACCCCACCTCCCACGCCATTCCGCAGTTGCGCGCGATGATGGAAAAGGCGGAGCGCGAGCTGGTGCTGGTGTCGCCCTATTTCGTGCCCGACGACGAGAACATGGCCTGGCTGGCCGGCATCGCCAAGCGGGGGGTGAAGATCCGCGTGCTGACCAACTCGTTCGCCGCCACGGACGTGGCCGCCGTGCACGCCGGCTACGCGCCGCGGCGCAAGGCGCTGCTGCGGGCCGGCATCGACCTCTATGAACTGAAGCCCACCGCCAACGCCGAACTGGCGCGCAGCCAGGCGCGCAAGAGCCGGATGTTCGCCTCCAGCCGCGCCAGCCTGCACGCCAAGACCTATGTGGTGGACCGGCGGCTGCTGTTCATCGGCTCCCTGAACCTGGATCCGCGCTCGATCAAGCTCAATACGGAGATGGGCGTGGTGCTGGACAGCCCCGCGCTGGCCGAACGGCTGGTCAAGAGCATGGATGACGGGCTGCTAGACATCGCCTACAAGGTGGAACTGCGCAAGAGCGAGGGTGGCGGGGAGTCCATGACCTGGACCACGCGCGAGAAGGGGCAACTCTCCACCGTGGACAGCGAGCCCGGCATGAGCGTGTGGCAGCACATGGGCATCGGCATCCTGCGCGTGCTGCCGGTGGAGGATCAGCTATAGGGCTAGGGTGGGATCGGCGCCGGGTGGCTCGGCGGACTGGAGCAGGTGCTCCTGCAGCCGCGACAGTTCCGGGGCGATGCCGCCCGGAAAGCCTTGCCGGCCCCCGCGCTTGTCGATCAGCAGGTCGGCCAGGAAGAGCGTGACCGGGGTGGGGTAGCCCTGCTGGCCAGCCAGCGCGGCAAGCTGGTTGGCGATGCGCGGATAGGTGTGGAACAGCTCGAAGGGGCGCACCTCGCGCGGTAGCTGCGCGAGCCACTTCAGCGCGGCGGGCGTCAGCGCCTGCGTGGCCGGGTCCGGCGGCTGGCGGGCGTCGCGCCAGTCCACGGTGCCGGTAGTCGGCACCTCGCCGTCGAGAATCTTCCTGGCTTCCTCGACGGTGACAAATTCGAACGAAATCGGGTCCATGGCAATCGGTGGCAAGACGGCGCGGAATGCGCGCCGACACCGCATTCTATCGGCATCTCCAGCCGGAAGTTGACAGCCGGTGCGCGAAAGTCAGCGTAAAAGTCGGCGCGAAAGTCATGCCAGCGCGCCGCAACCCTCATGGCACCGGCCCGGCCGGTCGGCGACGATAAAAGCGTTGCCGGAGCCCATGATGACCTACACCCTGATGATCGAGAATGACTGCCTGCCCATGGCCTTGCGCGCCGGGGCCGAACTGGCCTGCGCCGGGGGCACGCTGTGGCTGACGCTGGAAGGCGCCCGGCCGCGGCGCTCGCCGGATATCGTGCTGACGGCTGGCCAGCGGCACCGCGTGACCGAGGACGCCACCTATTTCCTGACCGCGCTGGGCCATGGCGCCGTGACCGTGTGCCGGGTCATCGCCCCGCCTGCCCCGCCGCTACGGGCCCGGTGGCGCTGGCACAGCCTGCCGCTGCGCTGAGGCGGGCGCCACCCGGGCCGCCTCGGCGCGAATCCAGGCGGCCACGCGCGCCACGTCTTCGCGTGGGTGGTCGGTGGCGTGGATCAGCCAGAAGGCGTTGGGGCTGGCCAGCGCGGCGCCGGGCATATCGACTACCGCCAGTTGCCCGCCCGCGATCAGCGGCTGGATCAGTTCCAGCCGCCCCAGCGCCACGCCCTGGCCGGCCAGCGCCGCGTGAATCATCTGGTCATATTGGTTGAAGCGCAGGATGCCGCGCCGGCTGGCCTGCCGGTAGCCGTGCGCGCCGAGCCAGCTGCGCCAGTGCAGCCACGGGCGCGGGTCATCGAATTCCAGCAGGGGCAGTTGGGCGAGGTCTTCCACGGCGGTCAGCCGGTGCGCGCCGAGCGAGGGATGGGCGACCGGGGCGATGGTTTCGTCGAACAGGCGGATCGCGTCCGCCGGGGCGTCGGCCTCGCGGCAATAGCGGATGGCGAGGTCGATGCCATCCGCGCGCAGGTCGCTGATCTGGTTGCTGGCGGAGAGCCGCACGTCCAACTGCGGATGGGCGCGCTGCAGGCTGCCCAGGCGCGGCAGCAGCCACAGCCCCGCCACGCCGATGCTGGCCGTCACGGTCACCGGCTGGCGGCCATCGCGCTTGCGCAGTTCGCCGGCCACGTCCTGGAGTTGCTGCACCGCGCCATCGGCGCTGCGGAACAGCCGCTCGCCTTCGGGCGTGAAGGCCACGCCGCGATGTTGGCGCACGAACAGCCGAACCTGGAGGTGGTCTTCCAGCGCGCGGATCTGCCGGCTGACGGCGGACTGCGTCAGGCACAGGTCGTCCGCTGCCTGGGTGATGCTCATGCGCCGGCCCACGGCCACGAAGCCCTTGAGCAGATCGAGCGGGAACAGCCGGGCGAGCGGGTCGGACATGGCGGGATGGGTGGGGAAGGTGTTGGGATTAAAGCACGGCTCGGCCCCCGCTGCCATGACCACCACGCATGGCAGGAGGGCGGAAATGTCGCTTGAGCCTGCGCCCCTGATCGCCTGAAATAGAGCGATCTCCCAACCCGATCGTCCCATCCTCCCGACATGACCCAACGCCCCGCCTCCCATGCCGCCGGCGCATTGCCGACCGGTTCGCCACCCTGGTGGCGCACCGCCTGGTTCCTGCTGCTGGCCGGCGGGCTGGTGATGGGGCTGGCGCTCGGTGCGCGCCACGTGCAGGGCCTGTTCATGCTGCCGATCATCACGGACCGGGGCTGGACGCGAGAGACCTTCGCCTTCGCCATGGCCGTGCAGAACCTGACCTGGGGGCTGGCCCAGCCGTTCACGGGCATGGTGGCGGACCGCTTCGGCTCCGCCCGGGTGATGCTGGCCGGGCTGTCGCTGTACGCGGTCGGCCTGTTCCTGATGGCGCAGGCGGCCACGCCGGCGGCGTTCGTCTGGTCGGCGGGGCTGTGCGTGGGCGTGGCGCTGTCCGGCACCACCTTCGGCGTGGTCTACGGCGCCTTGAGCCGGATGATCGCGCCGGCGCAGCGCAGCCGGGCGCTGGGGCTCGCCGGCGCGATGGGTGGCATCGGCCAGTTCCTGCTGGTGCCGGGCGCGCAGGTGATGATCCTCCAGGCCGGCTGGCGCGGCGCGCTGGTGATCCTGGCCGTGACCGCCGCCGCCATGCTGCCACTGGCGCTGCCATTCCAGGATCGGACGCACCCCGCCAGCGGTGCCGGGGCCGGGGGCGCCCAGCCGCCGCTGCTCGGGGCGGTGCGCGAGGCCTTCCGCCATTCGGGCTTCTGGCTGCTCAACCTCGGCTTCCTCGCATGTGGCTTTCAGTTGGCTTTTATCGCCAATCACCTGCCGGCCTACCTGCGGGACAAGGGCATGCAGCCGTCCGAAGGCATGGCGGCGCTGGCGATCATCGCGCTGGCCAATATCGCCGGGACGTACTGGTTCGGCGTGCTGGGCGGGCGGCATTCGCGCAAGTATCTGCTGGCCGGTATCTATTTAGTACGAACGGCGGCGATGGCGCTGTTCGTGCTGCTGCCCCTCAGCGCCGCCACGCTTTACGGGTTTGCGGCGGTGATGGGCTTCCTCTGGCTCGGCACCGTGCCGCTGACCAGCGGCATCGTCTCGCAGGTCTTCGGCGTGCGCTACATCACCACGCTGTTCGGCTTCGTGTTCTTCGGCCATCAGCTTGGCTCGTTCCTCGGGGTCTGGCTGGGCGGGGTGGTGTTCGAGGCCACGCGCTCCTACGACCTGGTGTGGATGGGGGCGATGGCGCTCGGGGTGGTAGCCGCCGCGCTGCACTGGCCGATCGACGACCGGGAGATCGTCCGCGCGGGCTGGCCGCAGCCGCAACGCTGAGTTCGGCCGCCTGGGCTATGCTTGGCATGGACTCTGGAGACATGCCATGCCCACCCCGTTTTCCGTGCGCGCCGTCCGCGTCGCCCTCCTTGCCGCCCTGGCCGCCGTGGTCCTCGGCGGCTGCGCCACGCTCCAGCCGGTGCAGACCGCCCAGTCGATGCTCGGCAGCCCGCAAAGCTCGGTACGCGAGACATTCGGCAACCCGACCGAGACCTACCAACTGGCCGACGGCACCCAGCGCTGGATCTATTCCAAGCAGCCCTACGGCTTCGAGGTCTACGCGGCCGACTTCGACGCCGCCGGCAAGCTGGCCGGCTTCCGCCAGACCCTGACCGAGAAGGAGATCTACGAGGCGCGCCCCGGGATCTGGACCAAGCGCGACATCGCCGAGCGCTTCGGCCTCCCGCGCGAGCCGGTGCAGTACTTCGCCCTGATGAAGCGCGAGGCATGGAGCTATCGGATGTACATGGCCGGCAACCTGCCGGCGCACTTCAGCGTCTATTTCGATGACGCCGGCGTGCTGGACCGCACCATGATCATCATGGACTCGCGCGGCGGGGACCGCAGCCGCTCCAAGTAAGTGAGGGCGATGGGGTGGCGCCCCGGCTAGCCCCTATAATGGGGCGCCTCCGCCATGTCGGGCGCGGCGGCTATTATCAGGTTCCCCGCCGTTCTCATGCCCTCGTACCCTCTTGTCCTTTGCCTGACCATAGCCGTGGTGTGCAGCGTGGGCATGGTTATCGCCACCTGGCCGCGCCGCGACGATCCCACGATCAAGGCTTTCCTCGTGCTGGCCGGCGGCGTGGCCATCTGGAGCGGCGGCCGGCTGCTCGAAGTCAGCTCGACCGATCTGGACGGGCGCATCTTCTGGGCCAAGGCCCAGTACGCGGGCATCGTGATGGTGCCCATCGGCTGGCTGGTGGCGATGATCCACCTGAGCCGGCCGCGCTACGTGGTGCCGTGGTCGCGCCTGTGGCTGCCGGTGCTGGCCGCCGTGGCGTCGGTGGTGCTGGTGCTGACCAACGAGCGGCATCACCTGATCTGGACGCGCATCGACCTGATGCCGGCCGGCGTCTCGCCGGGCGCGATCTTCCACCATGGCCCCGGCTACGTGGTGGTGGCGGCGTGGACCTACTTCATGCTGCTGCTAAGCCTGGTTTTCCTGCTCACGGCCGAGGTGCCCAATGCGGCGCTGACCCGGCGGGGCCGGGCCATCGTGGCCAGCAGCCTCACCTTGCCGCTGCTCACCCACATGGCCTACCTGCAGCGCTGGACCAGCCCCCTCGGCGGCGACCTGACCCCGGCCACGTTTTCCCTGATGACGGTGGTGGTCTGGATCTGTGCGCTGCGTACCCATCTGGACGACATCGGCCACTACGCGCGGCTGCGCGTGTTCGACACGATTGGCGACGGCTGCGTGATCGTCGACGCGAAGGGACGGCTCGTCGAGTTCAACCCGGCCGCCCTGCGGCTGGTGCCCGACCTGCGCCGGGGGCAGCCGATGCCGGCCGTATGGGACGAGGCGCTGCGCCAGCCGCGCGAGGCAGGGGCCGACGTCGGCGCCATCCCCTACATTCCCCAGGGCGCGCACTACGAGGTGACGGCGGAGCCGGTGATGCGGCTGGACGGCAAGCGGATCGGCACGCTGGTCTTCATGCGCGACATCAGCCGCTACCAGTCGCGCGAACTGGCGCTGACGGCCCAGCTCGGCCAGACCGAGGCGAAGCTCTCGCGCGTGGAGGCGGACCTCGACATCGACGCGCTGACCGGCATCCCCAACCGGCGTTTCTTCCAGCGCGAGTCGCTGCTGGCCGTGACCCGGGCCTTCGAGGCGGGCGAGCCGATCGGGCTGCTGATTCTCGATGTGGACCTCTTCAAGCAATACAACGACCTGTACGGCCACCCCTGCGGCGACGATTGCCTGCGCCGGGTGGCTACCGCGTTGACCAGCGTGCTGGTGGGCGAGCAGTTTTGCGCGCGGCTGGGCGGCGAGGAATTCGCGGTGGTGCTGCCGGACGCCTCGCAGGACGAGACGCGCAACGTGGCGCGCCGCATGGTGGCGGCGGTGCGCGACCTGGAGATCCCGCACAACGGCACGCCAGTGCAGCCCTTCGTCACGATCAGCGTGGGCGCGGCCTGTGCGGTGCCGGACGCGCCACGGCTGGAGCCGCTGCTGCACCGCGCGGACAGCGCGATGTACCAGGCCAAGCGCGCCGGGCGCAATCGCTTCGTCCAGGACGGGAAGATCTACATGGGCCTGCAGGCATAGTGGCACGCGCAGGGGCTTGCAAAATCCGCAAGCTCATGTAGAATGCGCCGCTCACCTTGCCCAGGTGGCGGAATTGGTAGACGCACTAGGTTCAGGTCCTAGCGGTGGCAACACTGTGGAGGTTCGAGTCCTCTCCTGGGCACCAAGATTGAAGAAAAAGGCCCCGCGCAAGCGGGGCCTTTTTCGTTGGCGCGATGGTTGTCTCCCCTCTCCCTCAGGGAGAGGGGCGGGGGAGAGGGCTGGCGGTTCAGGCAGCGATATCGCGTCCGGTCACGCCGGCCCTCTCCCCCAACCCCTCTCCCGCAAGCGGGAGAGGGGAGAAAGCACGCGGTACCGCCGCCTGCCGGATGACATCGCCCACCATCTCGGCCGTCACCGCCGACAACGTCCACCCCAGATGCCCGTGCCCCGTGTTGTAGAACACGTTGGCCTGCCGGCCGCGCCCCACGCGCGGCATCATGTTCGGCATCATCGGCCGCAGCCCTGCCCACGGCACCACGCTGCGCGTGCTCACGCCGGGGAAGCAGGTGTTGACCCAGTCGATCAGGGGCCGGATGCGGTCCGCGCGGATGTCGCGGTCGATGCCGTTGAACTCGGCCGTGCCGGCCACGCGGAAACGGTCCACGCCGAGCCGGCTGGTCACGAGCTTGGTCTCGTCGTCGAGCAGGCTGACCGTGGGCGCCGCAGCCTGGCTGGCGGCGTCGGGCAGGTTCACCGTGATCGAATAGCCCTTCACCGGGTAGATGTTCACGCGGTCGCCCAGTTGCGTGGCGAACTGCCGGCTGGCCACGCCGGCGCAGACCACCACGGCGTCGAAGGTTGTCGAACTTGTCTGATTACCGTCGCGGACGGTGATGGTGGCCGTGCGGCCGTCCGAGTTGACCGACTGCACGTCCTGGCTGTAGCGCGTGACCACGCCCAGCCGCTGGGCCGCCGCGGCCAGGCCGGAGGTGAACTTGTGGATGTCGCCGGTGGCGTCGCTCTCGGTGTAGTAGCCGCCGTAGTACTGGCCGGCCAGCGTCGGCTCGATCGCACGCATTTCCTCGGGCGTGACCGCGCGGCGCGGCAGTCCGCCTTCGGCCAACAGCCTGGAGACCTCGCCGGCATGGTCGAAGCCGGCCTTGTCCCGGTAGATATGGAGGATGCCCTGCCGCTTGAGATCGAAGTCGATGCCTTCCGCCTCGGCCCAGCCGAACAGGTGCGCGCGGGCGGCGATGGCCAGGCGGGCGGTCTCGATCGTGTTGGCCCGGTAGTGCGGCATGGCGGCGATGAACTCGGCGAACCAGCTCAGCTTATGCCAGGTGGGGCGGGGGTTCACGAGCAGCGGCGCGTCGTTGCGGAGCATCCACTTGATGCCCTTGACCAGCGTGGAGCGGTGGGTCCAGACCTCGGCGTTCGACGCGGAGAGCTGGCCGCCATTGGCGAACGAGGTTTCCATGGCGGCGTAGCGATGGCGCTCGAGCAGCGTGACCGCGAAACCACGTTTGGCGAGGGCGTAAGCGGTCGTCACGCCGGTGATGCCACCGCCGATGACAGCGATTGTCTTCATGTTGTCAGGTCTTCCAGGACGTCGTGGATGGGGGGTACGCGGCGCACCATGCGCGACGCACGCCCCCTCTGTCCTTGACCTGAGAGATTCACGATGCGCGCGGGCGCATCGCTTGCTCCTTCGGTACCGTCGGCTGACGCGAGCCGGGGTTCTTCAGAGTGCAATGGCGTTACCGGTCCTTTGGCCTGAGAGTTTCCGGGGCGGTTGCTCCTTCGGCGCCGGCCTGCCGGGCGGCAGGCACAGTCTCTCCCGATAACGCGGGTAAAACGGGTACGACGGGGGCACTATGCCACGGGCGGCGCCGGCGCGGCAACCCCCGGCTAGTCGAGGTCGCGCGGCTTGCGGCCGGTGATCATCGCCCCGACCAGGTTTTCCTTGCCGGCCACGCTGGTAACGATGGCGACCAGCGCGTGCACCACCACCAGCCCGAGGAGCGTGTTGGAGAGCCAGCGATGGATGTCGATGGGCCAGTCCTCGCCCCAGAACGCGTCGAGCCGGGAGAGCCAGCCGGTAACGGCGAGCAGCAGGATCAGGGTCCACATCGCCAGCATCATCACCGCGCCGAGCGGGGTGTGGCTGATGAAGCGCGGCGTGCGGCGCCGGGCCATGGCCCGGGCATGGGCCAGCACGCCGGCGGGGCGCGGCAGCCAGGCGCGGAAGCGCGCGTGTTCGCTGCCGATGAAGCCCCAGAGAATGCGAAACAGCACAAGTCCGGCGGCCACGTAGCCCAGCACGCGGTGCATCTGGTCGCCGGAATCGTCGATGAGGTCGTAGCAGACGATGGCCGCCACGCTCCAGTGCGTGAGCCGCACCACCACGTCCCAGACGCGGAGCGTGGTGGTATTGCGCAGCTGGCCGGCCGGCACCGACATGCTTACTTCTCGATCTCGGACTTCACGATGTCGAGCGTCTTCGTGTCGAAGTAGATCTCGGCCTTCTTGCCGTCCTTGGTGGTGCCATAGATCTCGTAGCAGTTGCCGTCCACCTTGAACTTCTTGATGTTGTAGCCCTGGGCCGCGATCTTGGCCTTGGCGTCGGCCTCGGGCATCCATTCGGACTTCGGATGCTTGTCGCACTTGGCGCCCGCGAAGGCCCCCGTGGAAAACGCACCGGCGATGAGAAGTACGGCCACTTTCAGCATTGCAGCTCCCGCAAGAAGCCCCATCCGGGGCGGATGCCGGAATCGTACGCGGTAACAAGAACAATTCCCAATCAATGTTTTCCCGCACGATGACCTGCATCAAATGCCGTGCTCGCCGCCCGGCGCGGCGGCTATCGGCGTGAACGTCGGCAGCGGGATTGTCCGGGCTGTGGGACAATTCCGCCTCGCCCACAGGGCGTGGGTGAAGAAGGTGTCTGCATGAAATCGATCGACTGGAAAGACTGGGAAATCTTCTGCCGCGTGGTGGAAGGGGGCGGCTTCACGCAGGGCGCCGAACTGGCGGAAGTGCCCAAGTCATCGGCCAGCGCGGCGGTTGCCCGGCTGGAAACCCAGCTTGGTGTGCGCCTGTTCGAGCGGACCACGCGGCGCGTGCGCGTGACCCAGCGCGGCCAGCAGCTCTATGACCGCGTGGCGCCCCTGTTTGGCGAGTTGCGCGAGATCAGCGCCGAGGCCGCCTCGGTGAGTGCCGAGGTCAGCGGCACGCTGCGCATCGCCACGCCATACGAGGTGGGTTCGCAGCACCTGTCCGCCTCGCTCTCCAGGTTACTTAAGCTGCACCCGTCGCTGCATGTGGAACTGGACATGAGCTGGGACCAGCCCGACCTGATTCGCCACGGCTATGACCTCGCCTTCGTCATGACCGACACCAACCTCCACGACAGCTCGTTCGCGAGCAAGCGCGTGGTGCTGATCGAGCGTGCGTTCTATGCGGCGCCCGCGCTGATCCGCGAGCACGGCCTGCCGCGCGCGCCGCAGGACCTGAAGGGCTGGCCGACGCTCGGCAACCTCGACGATGTGCAATGGGAATTCCTGCGCGATGGGGTGGAAACCTTCGCCATGGACGTCTCGCCGCGCATCTCCACGCATAACGCTGAAGTCCGCCTCAAGGCCGCGCTGGATGGGCTGGGCGTGGCGCGCATGTCGCCCCGCTTCGTGCACGAGCATCTGGTGCACGGCCAACTGGTGCGCGTGCTGCCCGGCTATACGTCGTCGCCGCTGAAGGTGTACGTGCTGATGCCCGCGCGCAAGCTGATGCCGCCGAGCGTGCGGGCCTTCCTCACTGTGCTGGAGGAAACGCTGGGCGTGCCGGAGACCCGGCGCCCGGCGCCGCGCGCCAAGGCGCTGGCGGGCACGGATGGATCGGACAGCGCCGACATCGCCGATACCCCGGACGGTGACGGCGGCGCGGTGGTGATCGGGCTCGACTGAGTTTCCAGGCGAGCCGGTCGGTCAGTAGGGCTGGTCGCCGGGACGGATGTCGAAGCCGAGCGTGTCGGCGATCTCGAGTATCTCTTCGTCGTCTTCGCTGCGCGTGATCCAGCCGCCGTAGGCGTCGCCGCCGGTATCCCAGTTCCAGAGCGTGTAGCCGGCCATGCGTAGCTGCGTGGCGACGATCTCCATCAGCTCGGGCACGCTCGTGCCCTCCAGGAAGTCTTCGTCCTCGGTGTCCTCGGTGCCCCAGTCCACTTCGAGGTCGATCCGCTCGCAAAGCTGGTTCAGGCAGCCGATAAAGGACTCGGCGTCTTTCCAGTCGACATAAAAGCCGGATTCCCAATCGATGATGTCCTTGACCTGCCACAGCAGGCCGGCGGCATCGATCTCGTCTTCCTCGGCGTCTTCCAGCGCTTCCTCGAACAGCGAAAACTGCCGGCTGGTCTGGGCGCTGTCGCCGAGGTTAATCAGCGCGAATAGCCGGCTGATGGCGTCTTGCGCGTCGTCGTCCAGTTCAATTGCCATCTGCTCCTCCTCTGGCTTCGGTATTCATATCCGTCAGGCTGCCACGTTCACGATTTCGCGCTGGCCGCGAGGCGTCACGCGCAGGGCGCGCGACGTGTCCGTACGCTCGATCCACCCGCGTGCCAGCAGGCTGTCGAGCAGCGCCGCGCCGAGCGCCCCGCCCAGATGGGGCTTGCGTTCGCTCCAGTCCGGGCAGGTGCAGGCGAACTGCCGGCGCTTGCGGCGGGTGGCGCCCAGGTCGATGCCAAGCTGCCCCATCGCCTCCGCGCCGGGGGCGCTGAGGTCGACGGCGCTGCCCGACACGATCAGCCAGCCCGCTTCGGACATTCGTTCGAAAAGACCCACCGCAAGTTCCCCAGCCAGATGGTCATAACAGGTGCGAGCCTGCCGCAGCGCCGGCGGCGCCGTGCGGGAGACCGGCACGGCACGCACGCGCGGCGGCTGGCTGGCCAGCGACGCCGACGCAAGCGCCTCGATGGCCACACCAATTTCCGGCGTGGCCAGCCGGTAATAGCGATTGCGCCCACGCGTCTCCACGGCGAGCAGGCCGCCTTCGGACATGCGGGCGAGATGGCCGCTGGTGGACGAGGCCGACAGCCCGGCAATCATCGCCAGTTCGCCGGCCGGCCGCGCGCTGCCATCCATCAACGCCCACAACATGGCCGCACGGCCGGGGTCGGCCAGCAGCCCAGCAAGCTGGCTGATGCCAGGAGCGTATTCCATAGTTCAGTGCGGAGTGAAACGACGGATGAAGTATAGAGCGAGATGCGTACAACCATATAGTGGACAAAAGCAACGATATAAAATACTATGTCCACAAATATCCAAGCAGTTCTAATAAAGGAGACATGATGTTGCGCCTGATGATGTACTCGCTGTGGACGGCTGCCCTGTTGACGGTCAGCCCTGCGCAGGCGGCCTATCCGGACCGGCCGATCGTTCTGGTGGTGCCGTTCGCGGCCGGCGGGCCGGCTGACGTGATGGCGCGCACGCTCGCCAAGTCCATGACCACGCGGATCGGGCAGACGATCGTCGTGGAGAACCGGCCCGGCGCCGGGGGGCTCGTGGGTATCTCGGGCGTGACGCGTGCCACGGCAGACGGCTATACGCTGGGCATGGCCGGTACGGGCGCGATGGTCTACGCACCGTTCATTTCTCCCAAGATGCCATTCGACCCGCTCAAGGACGTGGCTTACCTGAGCACGATGGTCTCCACCCCGAACCTGCTGGTCGTTAATGCCAGCTCTCCCTTCAAATCGGTTGCCGATCTGCAGGCGGCGGCCAAGCGCGAGCCGGAGAAGTTCACCGTTGCGTCTGCGGGCGTGGGTAGCAGCACGCACGTGGTTGGCGCGCTATTCCAGCGCGAAGCGGGCATCCGCCTGCGCCACGTGCCATACAAGGGCGGCGCGCCCGCCGTGCAGGACCTGATGGGCGGACAGGTGGACATGTTCATCGCCGAAGTCCCGGCGGTCGCGCACCTGATCAAGGGCGGCAAGCTTCGCGCGCTGATGGTGACGGACACCAAGCGGCTCGCGGCGCTTCCCGATGTGCCCACGGCGGCCGAAGCCGGCTTGCCGAAGGTGCTTGCCGCTGGGGCGTACGGCATCGTCGCGCCACGTGGCCTGCCCGACGATGTGTCCCGCAAGATCGTCGATGCCGTCACCGCCGCATTGCGTACCCCCGACCTCATCGAGAAGTTTGCCGAGCAGGGCGGTATCGCACAGTCCAGCACCCCCGACGCCTACCGCGCGCTGATCAAGTCCGAGCAGGGGCGATGGGGGCCGGTGATCAAGGCAGCAGGCATCACCGCGGAGTAACCGCTTTTGCAGAGGAATCAACAGATGAGCATCAAGACGCGAATCACCGAATTGCTTGGGATCCGCTACCCCATCGTCCAGGCGGGCATGAGCTGGGCGTCGTCGAGTTCTCCGCTCGTCGGGGCGGTGTCGAAGGCCGGCGGCCTGGGCGTGATCGCGGCTGGCCCGATGCGGCCCGACGACCTGCGCCGTGCGATTCGCGAAGTGCGCGAGATCACCGATGCGCCGTTCGCGGTCAACGTCGCCCTGTACAACAAACGGGCGGCCGAGCATCTGCAGATCGTGCTGGACGAAGGCGTGCCGATCCTCATCGCGTCACAAGGCAGTCCGCGCGAACACATCGACCGCTTCAAGGCCGCCGGGGTCAAGTGGCTACACGTGGTGGCGCATCCCGACCATGCGCGCAAGGCGGCGTCCGCCGGCGTCGATGGGCTGGTCGTGGTGGGCGGCGAGGCGGGTGGACATCCGCCGCCCAGCGGTACGAGCACGCTGGTGCTGGTGCGATTGATTGCGCGTGCCGTTGACTTGCCGATCGTGGCCGGCGGCGGGATTGCCGATGGCGCGGGCGTTGCGGCCATGCTTTGCCTCGGCGCGGATGCCGTGCAGATGGGCACCCGCTTCCTCCTGACCCCCGAGGCCTCGCTGCACGACGCCTACAAGGAGAAGGTGCTGGCGGCCGGGGTGGGCGATACCACGCTCGTGGGCTGGCGGGGCCTGCCGATTCGCGCGGTGCGCAATGCGTTCACCGACGAATACGAGGCGGCGGAGCGGGCAGGTCAGCCGCGCGAGGCGCTGGAGGCGCTGTTCGGCAGCCGGTCGCTCAAGATGGCCGCCCTGGATGGCGATGTCGAGCAGGGCAAGGTCGAGGCGGGCCAGAGCGCCGCGCTGATCGATGGGCTAGTGCCCGCCGGCGTGTTGGTCGAACGCATTGCGGCAGAGACGCGCGAAGCGATGGCGCGTATGGCAAATCAATGGAAGTAGAGAGGTGGGGACATGAGTGAACTGCAGATTGAGGATGTCGGCCAGGTGCGCGTGCTGCGCATGAACCGCCCGGAAAAGCGCAACGCGCTGAACAATGCCCTGACGCGTGGGCTGGTGGAGGCGTTGGCGGCGGCCGAAGCCGATGATGCCGTGCACGTCGTCGTGCTCACGGGCAATGGCTCGGCCTTCTGCGCCGGTGCCGACATCGGCGAGTTCAAGGACCTGACCTCGGACCAGATGTCGCGCGTGGAAGAGCGCGCCGCGCTGACGATGCAGTTGCATCTCAGCGTCTCGCGGATGAGCAAGCCGGTGATTGCCGCCATCAACGGCTTCGCGATGGGCGGTGGTGCAGGGCTGGCCATTGCATGCGATCTGGCCCTCGCCGCGCGCTCGGCCCGCATCGGCTATCCGGAAGTGAAGCATGGCATCGTGGCCGCGATCGTCCTGCCCAATCTGACGCGGCAGATTGGCCGCAAGGCGGCATTTCACCTCGTGGCCACCGGCGAATCGATCGATGCGGAGCGCGCTGTCGCGCTGGGCATGGTCAACGCCGTGCATGACGACCACCTGCTGATGGAGGAGACCATGGCGCTGGCCAGTCGTCTGGCAGAGGTCAGTCGTGCGGCCATGGCCACCACCAAGCAGACGTTCCACCGCGTGGTGGACCTGCCGCTGGAAGCGGGTCTGGAGGTCGGGCGCGAAGCCAACAAGCGCATGCGCAGCTTTGTGCGGACGGAGCGGTAGCGCGCCATGAGCAAGCCACTCGAACACATCACGATTCTCGACCTCTCGCGGGTGCTGGCCTGCCCGTTCGCCTCGATGATCCTTGCGGAACTCGGTGCCACGGTGATCAAGGTCGAGCAGCCCGGCGCCGGTGACGAGACCCGCAGTTTCGAACCGCAGGTGGAGGCCGAGGGGGGGAGCGAAAGCGCCTACTTCATGGCGTTCAATCGGAGCAAGCAGTCGATCACGGTCAACCTGCGCAATGAGGCGGGGCAACAGATCGTGCGGGATCTGGCGGCCAAGGTCGATGTGGTGATCGAGAACTTCCCGGTCGGCACGCTCAAGCGCTATGGACTCGGCCCCGAGACGCTGCGCGAGATCAATCCGAAGCTGGTCTATCTTTCCTGTACCGGGTTCGGGCAGACCGGCCCCTACGCCGCGCGCAAGGGCTACGACACCGTGTTCCAGGCGATGGGCGGGCTGATGAGCCTGACCGGCGAGCGCGGCGGTGGGCCCGTGAAGCCCGGCTTGCCGATGGCAGACCTGACGTCCGGCCTGTGGGCCGCCATCGCCGTGCTCTCGGCGCTGCAAGGCCGCAGTGCGTCAGGGCAGGGCTGTCACATCGATCTTTCGATGTTCGACGCACAGGTCAGCCTGCTCACGCTGGCTGCGGCGCGTTGGTTCACGCTGCACGAAGTGCCGCCGCGCATGGGCACGGAGCACCCCGGCCGCGTGCCATCGGCGAGTTTCCAGGCTGCGTGCGGCCGCTGGCTCCATATTACGGCGAGCGACCAGCACTGGGTGCCGCTCTGCCAGGTGCTGAAACTCGAGACATGGGGCGCCGATCCGGAACTCCAGACGAACGCGGGCCGCGTGCGCCGGCGCGATGAAGTGATGCAGCGGCTGACCGAGGCCATCGCGGCGTGTGAGGGTGCCGCGCTGTGCGAGGCCATGGACAACGCGGGTGTGCCCGCCGGCCCGATCAAGTCGGTGGATGAAGTCCTGTCCGATCCCCATGTGCAAGCGCGGGGCATGGTGGCGGAATTCGACCATCCTGTCATCGGCACGTTTCAGGCGCTGCCAGTGCCGCTGCGCTTCGACGGCTGGGACAACCCCGAGGTGGGACGGCCCCCGCTGCTTGGCGAGCATACGGGCGACGTGCTGCGCGACTGGCTGGGCATGGACGCCGAACGCGTGAAGGCCCTGCGCGAAGCCAAGGCCATCTAAGGTGTAGCCAAACCGAGGCGTATCGAGATAACCATGACTGAATCGAACGAAACGGGCACAGCCCCCGCCGTGCTCTACGCGGTGGAAGGCGGCGTTGCCACCATCACGCTGAACCGGCCGGATAGCCGCAATGCGCTGAACCTGGCCATGTGCGAGGGGTTGCAGGCCGCCGCCACGGCGGCTGCCGCCGATCCGGACGTGCGCGTGGTGCTGGTGCGCGCTGCCGGTCCGGCGTTCTGCGCCGGCGCCGACCTCAAGGAGCGCAAGACGATGGATGAAGCGCAGGTGCTGGCCCGCCGCATGCGTGGATTCTTTGCCTACGACGCGCTGGAACGCCTGCCGATGCCAGTGATCGCGGTGGTAGCCGGCTCGGCGGCCGGTTCTGGCGTGGAGATTGCTGCCGCCTGCGACCTGGCTGTGGCCACGCCCGACGCTACCTTCTGGACGCCTGAGGCGCAGTGGGGCACCGTGGGTGCAACCCAGCGACTGGCGCGCATCGTCGGCAAGCGGCTGGCCAAGGACATGATGTTCACCGGACGACGACTGACGGCGGCGGAAGCGCAGGACGTCGGCCTCGTCACGCGCATTGTCGCGCCTGAGAGCCTGGACGCCGAAGTGGCCGCCATGGCGGCAAGCATCGCCAAGGCACCGCCGCTGGGCATGCGCCTGGCCAAACGCTGCATCGATCGCGGCATCGAGCTGGGCCCGCGCGGTGCGCTGGCGGAAGAACTTCTGGCAATCGAAGAGAACCTGGCCCGCTCCGACTGGCGGGCGGGAATTGGTGGATTTGGAGGTAGAGCATGACGTGGGAACCTCGCACATTGGCAGCAGTGCTGGCGCAGCAGGCCAGCCTGGGTGGGGCGCGGCGCGCGTTGGTCACGCCTGACGGGGCCGCCACGTGGCGCGACCTCGAAGCGCAATCGCGCCGCGTTGCCAAGGCGCTGCTGGCGCGCGGCGTGAAGCGCGGAGATTTCGTCGGCCTGCTGTGCGGTAACGATGTGAATTGGGTGGCGAGCTTCTACGGCGCTGCGCTGATCGGTGCCGTGACCGTGCCGGTCAACACCCGCTTCAAGGCTGCGGAAATCGAGTACTGCCTGCGCCAGTCCGATGTGCGGCTGCTGATCCTGGCGGACCGCTTCCTGAAGATCGATTTCATGGGTTTCCTCCGTGAGGTGGAACCCGCTGTCGACCATGAACTGCCGGGGCAGGCGCTGCCACTGCTCGGCGACGTGGTAGTGGTCGGCAACGATGTGCCGCGCGCTGGGCTCGGCTGGGAGGCATTTCTCGCCGCCGGCGATGCCCTAAGCGATGAAGCGCTCGCGGATGCCATGCGCGCCGTGACGCCGGATGACCTGCTGCTGATCCAGTTCACGTCGGGCACCACGGCGTACCCGAAGGGCGTGATGCTCACGCACGACAATATGCTGCGCAACGCTTCGGCTGTCGGGCAGCGGCTTGGCATCCAAGCATCGGATTGCTATTTCAACTGTCGGCCGTTCTTTCATGTGGCCGGCTCCACGCTGTCGCTCCTTTGCGCGCTGTGCGCGGGCGCGAGCATCGCCACCCTGCCGACGTTCGATGCCGGCGCCGCGCTGGCGATGATGGAGCGGGAGGGCTGCACGTTCATCTCGGGCAATGAGACGTTGTTCCAGATGCTGATCTCCCACCCGTCGTTCGACCGCTCGCGTTTGCATTTGCGCGGTGGATGGGCCGCGGCAGGCGCCGACACGATGCAGCGCATCATCGACGAGATGGGCATCGAGACGATTTGCTGGGCGTATGGGCTGTCGGAGGCGTCGCCCAACGTCGTGATCAATGACTGGCGCGACGATGCAGCGCTGCGCGTGGGTGGGTTCGCGCTCCCGCATGAAGGCGTGGCGGTGCGGATCATCGATGAGGCGTCGGGCGTCGTCTGTGGCGTCGACGAGGTGGGCGAGATCCAGGTCAAGGGCTGGGGCGTCATGCGGGGCTACTACAAGCAGCCCGAGGCGAACGCCAAGGTATTCACCGCGGACGGCTGGCTGCGCACCGGCGATCTTGGGGCGTTGCGCACCGATGGACGCCTGCGGCTGGTCGGCCGGCTCAAGGACGTGTTCCGCGTCGGCGGTGAGAACGTGGCGCCTGCCGAAGTGGAACAGGCCCTGCTGTCCCATCCCGCCGTGGCATCAGCCCAGGTGGTGGGGGTGCCCGACGCGAGGCTGGGCGAAGTGCCGGCCGCGTTCGTCACGCTCAAGGCCGGCGCGACGCTGGATGCCGAGACGTTGCTCGCATGGGCCAGGCCGCGCATGGCAAATTTCCGTACCCCGCGCTACGCCGCCATCGTGACGGACTTCGAGCGCATCGGCATGACCGCCAGCGGCAAGGTGCAGAAGAACAAGCTGCGCGAGCACGCCATCGCGTTGTTTCACCCGTCGAACCCATGAATCCCGCGTCGGAGACATCCATGACTGCCGAAGTCGTCCTCTGTGAGTGCTTTGCCCGCGACGGGTTGCAGCATGAGCCCGATTTTGTGCCCACCGAAACCAAGGTGGCCCTCGTCGATCGATTTGCGGCCATCGGCTTTCCCCGCGTGGAGGCCACGTCGTACTCGAATCCGAAGGTCGTGCCGCAGTTTGCGGATGCTACCGAGCTACTGCGTACGCTGCCACGCCGAGAAGGCGTGATGTACAAGGCGACATGCGCTAACGGCCACGCGGTGCAACGCGCGCTCGCGGACCTGGAGGCCGGTTTCGGGGCCACCGAGGTGAGCCTGCTGGTGTCGGCCTCGTCGTCGCACTCGGAGCGCAACCTCAAGCGCAGCCGGGACGATCAATGGTTGAACATTCGCGCGATGGCAGATGCGGCGCGCGGGCGCTTCCGCATGATCGGCACGATCTCGGTCGCGTTCGGCTGCCCGTTCGAGGGCCATGTCGATCCGCAGGAAGTCCTGCGCGATGTGGGGCGGTTTCGCGATGCCGGTGTCAGGTTCGTGACGCTCGGCGACACGACCGGCATGGCGACGCCCCTAACCGTGCGTGCGTTGTTCCGCGCCATGCGGAAGGCCTTCCCGGACGTTACCCCGATTGCGCATTTCCATGACACACGTGGCACTGGCCTGGTCAACTATGTTGCCGCGCTGGAAGCCGGGGTGACTCACTTCGATTGCGCGATGGGCGGCGTGGGCGGTCATCCCGCCAAGGTGCAGTACGGGGGCGGACATACCGGAAACGTGTGCACCGAGGACTGGATGGCGCTGCTTGACGCGATGGGCGTCCGAACCGGCATCGATCTGGACGGCATGCTGGCGGTTGCGCAGCAATGCGAAGCCGTGCTCGGTCGACCGTTGCACAGCCGGGTGTTGCGTAGCGGCCTGAACCCGCTACGCGCCGTATTACACGCCGCCTGAGCCACCCACCAGCCGGTTGAGGCGCGACACCAGCGAGCGGATTTCGGCGAGATCGAGGTCGGCGCCGCCACCCTGTTCCGTGGCGGCGTCAGCCGCCGGCGCCGGGGTCTCCGCTTCGTCGATGGTCTCTCCCGCGGCGGCCCGCCGCTCTTCGTCCAGCACGTCGCGCGCGCTGGTGGTGAGCATCGACAGCATTTCCATCAACTGTTTGCGCTGCTCGGCGCTGAGCGGACTCAGCAGCCGCTCGTTACGCGCGTTGGCGTCAACGATCACCTTTCGGTAGAGCGCATCGCCGGCCTTGGTCAGGCTCAGCAGCACCGCGCGGGCATCGGTATCGCTACGCTCGCTGACGATCAGTCCGCGCTCGATCAGACCCGATACGGTGCGGCTGGCATAGCTCTTGTCCAATGCGGCGCGTCGTGCGAGCTCCTTCAAGGAAAGCGGTGCGTGCGCGCCGAGCATGCCAATCGATCGCCATTCCAGCAGTGTCAGCCCGAACTTGCGCTGCACGCGCAACGATGCGCTCGCGGCGGAGAGGCCTGCCAGGTTGTGCAGACGTGAGGAAAGCAGGTCGGTAATGATCCGCGGCGCGGCACCGGCGTTGCGTTTCGTTGCGCTCATTGGCGAAGGTTCCCGTTAGTTGAATCTGTCAACGATTCTAACTGCATTGTCCACAGCAAGCGACAGATTGCCACGCCCATATAGTTGACGATGTCCATCATGTAATTTACATTGGAAACCAATTCAAGGGCGGTAAAACAAGAGGAGGAGACGGAATGGACGGTAAGGGAGCCATGACAAAGGCCAGCACGAAGGGTGGGCTGACGTCATGAAGAGGATTTCCACATTTGGCATCATGCTGACGGTTGCGGGTGCCGCGCATGCTCAGACATCGGTCACGCTATACGGACTGATCGATACGGCGATTGCCTATCAATCGCACCAGGTGGCTGCGACGAACGCGGCGGGGCGCGCCACGGGCAGTGGCGGCGCTGTGGGCATCGTGCCGGGCTTCTTCAACGGATCGCGTTGGGGGATTCTGGGCAGCGAGGACCTTGGCGGCGGTACTTCTGCGGTCTTCAGGCTGGAGTCGGGGTTTAGCCCGGATGCCGGGGTGTCGCTGCAGGGCGGGCGGTTGTTCGGCCGTCAGGCCTGGGTCGGGCTCAATGCAGACTACGGGCAGATCACGCTCGGCCGCCAGTACAGCGTGCCGTTCGATATCCTGCTCCCGTTCGACACCATTGGCTGGGGCAATACCGGCGCGAGTGATGTCTGGGTGCAGTTGCTGGAAGGCTCGCGGCTCGACAACTCGCTCAAATATCAGCAGGTCGTGGGACCGCTGAAGGTGGAGGCGGCCTACTCGGCTGGCGAACTTGCAGGCGGTGCATCGGCGGGTTCGACCTATGCGGCGGGCGTGGGCTATACCCGCGGGCCGCTCGGTCTGGGTCTGGTGGGCCAGCAGGCGCGAGATCCCGCCAGGAACAAGCAGACCAACGCCGGCGTTGGCGCGTCATACGTGATGGGTCCCGTTACGCTCCACAGCTACTACCTTTACACGCGGCGGGATGCAGCGTTCGCCCCATCCGCCAGCCAGGACTTCGCGCCGACCTACGGCACCAATGCGCAGTTCTACGCCAACCCGGGTATCACCAACATCGGCACTGGCACGGCGGCAAGAACGGACCACGTGTTCCAGTTCGGCACCACGTACCAGGTCACGCAAGCCGTGGTCGTGAAGGCGGCCGCAATCTACGATGCCGCCAACAACGTCAACGCGGCGGGAGGGAGTGGCCACAAGCTGTCCGCATTCCTCGTGGGCGACTACTTCTTCTCCAAACGGACCGACACCTACCTCGCGGCGACCTACAACAAGGTCAGCGCGAGCATGAACGGCCCGTACGGCGGGCATGACGACAGCGTTGGGGTGTTTCTCGGCATGCGTCATCGGTTCTGATCCGATAATCGCAGAACCATGCAGTACTCACGGCGCCATCGATTGGCGCCGTTTTTTATTCCGTCAAGCCGAGAAGAGCAGGAGGCATGCAGGCGTAAGAACTGGGATCGAAGCAGCAGGGAACAGGCATCCTGCATTGCCGGGCAACTGTCAGGACATTGCTTCGGTTTCCTCGGTCACCGTGCTTTCGGCGATCGCGTTATCGGCTTCGGCGCCCATGTCGCCCAGGCCGATGACGATCGTGATATTGGGCATCCAGTCCTTGCGGTCGGTGCTGGCGTCCGCAAACGTGGTAACCATTGCGGTGTAGCCCTGTGCCCGGAGGTCGTCGGCCAGCCGTTGCGCGCGTGGTTCCACCACTGCCTGCGGATTGTCTTCGTTGATATCGAGTACCAGAGTGGTCTCGAATTCTTCCTTGCCCTTCTGGATCGCTGCCTGCATAGCCTTGAGCTGCTTGTTCGCGAGCGCGACGAGCTTGCTGTACCTGGATTCTTCCTGGCTGGCGCGCAGTGTCTTGGCGGCGTTGATGATTTCGGTGCGGTCCACGAACATGATTGCCTTTCGATGTGGGGGGAAAGCGGAGACGACGCTCGGGCTGGGCTTGGGCGGCCAGTTTTCCGGGATGTCGTCGTGACTACTGTATAAATATACAGTGTCAGATGGCTCGCCTGCAAGTGGTAGACGCGCATCATCTCGTTTTCAGCCGTGCGAGAATTCGCGCATGCATTCCCACGTCAATCGACTGATGAAGACAACCCATCTATCCCTCGCCGCATTGCTGATCGCCATCGTGTCCGTGGCAGGATGCTCGGACCGCAACGCGTCTTCACAGAAGACGGCAGACACGCCAGCTACGGCCAGCGCACCGCGCACCGACGAATGGCTCGGCAAGTGGACCGGCCCCGAAGGCACGTTACTCGAGCTTGCCGGCGGCCATGGCAAGTACGACGTCACCGTGCAGAACCTCGATGGCCCGCGCCAGTTCGAGGGCCGGTATGCCGACGGCGCGATCGAGTTCGAGCGCGACGGGAACAAGGAGGTCATTCGCGCCACCAACGGCGCCGAGACCGGTATGAAATGGCTCGCCGAGAAGAAGAACTGTCTGACGGTTCGCCAGGGCGAAGGTTACTGCAGGGATTGACCGGACGGCCGCTCGTAGTGTTACCTGCGCCGTTCATCACGATGAACGGATCCAAGCCTGGGCGCGGCCACGGCAGTGCCGTGTTCATTCGAGTTTGATGCCGGCTTGCGAGACGATCTCCTTCGCTTTCGTACTGTCGTTCCGCACCAACGCGCCGAATGCCGCGCGGGTTTCCGTTCGCGGTTCCTGGCCCTGGACCACAATGGTGTTGCGCACGTCCGGGTCCTGCAGCACCCTGTTGATCTCCTTGTTGAGGCGTTCCGCAATCGCCGGCGGCAGGTTTGGTGGCGCGAACACGCCGTACCACTCGACCTGATGGAAATTCGGGTAGCCGAGTTCGGCCAGCGCCGGCACGTTTGGCAGGACCTGGCTGCGTTTCTGCGATGTCACGGCGAGCGCGCGCACCTTGCCGGACTGGACAAGGCTGATGGCCGATGCCACCGACGTTCCCGCGAGGTCGACATGCCCGCCCATCAGGTCGGCAATGGCGGGTGACGAGCCCTTGTACGGCACGTGCTGAAGCTTGATGCCCGCCGTGTTCTGCAACATCACCCCGGCCACGTGCGCTACGCTGCCGGTGCCGGATGTCGCGAAGGAAACTGGCTTGCCGCTTGTTTTCGCGGCAGTCGCAAGCTCGGCCCAGGTCTTGTACGGCGACGAAGCGTTGACGAGCAGCACCATCGGCGCTTCCACGGCAAAGGCGATCGGCGTCAGGTCTTTTACCGGGTCGAACGTCAGCTTCATCAACCAGGGCGCCAGCGCGACGTTGGCGGTCTGGCCAATGACCAGCTCATATCCGTCCGGCTGCGCGCGCGCGGCCTCGGCCAACCCAAGGGTGCCGGCCGCGCCCGGGCGGTTTTCGGGCACCACCCGCCACCCGGGGACTTCGGATAGCCTGGCGCTGAGGGTGCGACCGATAAAGTCTGTGCCACCGCCGGGGGTGGACGGAATCACCATCCGGATGGGTTTCGTGGGTTGCCACTCCTGGGCCGCAACGCCGGGAGCAAAGTTGACGAGCATCGCGCCCGCGAGCACGGCTGGCATCAGGGCATTCTTCATACATTGTCTCCTCGGTCGATGGGGCTTTAGCCCTCGGTGTAGCGAGCTTCTTGCGCGATTGCCTCGTGCAAGCCAACAAAATCGTTGTATTCCTCGAATGGCGTGAGCATGTGGGCGATGGCGCTCACGTCGCCGCCGCTGCGCAGGAACGTTTCCATCATGTCCTTCACGGCCTTGTGCATCGCCAGCAGCGGCTCGACGGGACACAGTGCGAACCCGAAGCCGAGTTCCCCAATCTGTTTCAGCGTGAGACGAGGGCTCTTGCCCGACGTGACCATGTTGAACAACAGCGGCTTGCCAAGCGGCTTGAGCTGGCGGCTGATCTCCCGCATCTGCTCCGTGCTTTCGACCGCATCGGCATAGAGTCCGTCTGCCCCGGCCTCCGCATAGGCGATCAGGCGCGCGATGGCGTCATCCAGGCCATTGACCGCGATGGCGTCGGTCCGCCCGACGATGAAGAAATCGGGATCCTGCCGTGCATCGACCATGGCGCGCAGCTTCTGCACCATCTCGTGACGGCTGATGAGCTGTTTGCCCGCGAAGTGGCCACATTTCTTCGGGAGTGCCTGGTCTTCCAGGTGCAGGCAAGAGGCGCCGGCCTCCTCCCAGAGCCGGATCGTGCGCTGCACGTCGAGCATGCCGCCATAACCGGTGTCGGCGTCGGCAAAGACGGGGAGGGTGGTGGCACGGCAAACACGGCGGATGTGCTCGAACATGTCGCGCTGGGACAGCGCCCCCATATCCGGTTCGCCAGCCTCGACGCCACACGCGACGAAGCCGCTGACAAACAACGCCTTGGCGCCGGCCGCTTCGGCCAGTTTCGCGGTAACCGCGTCGTAGGCACCCATGCAGACAAAGGGGGCGCCGGCCTGGAACAAGGCTCGGAAGCGCTGGTTGCGACTCATGGAAAGCTCCGGTGTATAGGGAATGGTAGCGCTATCATAGGAATAGTTGGTAGCGCTACCATATAAGTGATTTCCCGATAAACCTTGCTGCTACACTGCGAAAGCCGCAAGCGGTCTAACGTCCACTATCTCAATGTCTGCCCCAGTTGACCCAACGCAGCCCCAGCCGACGGGGCAACTCTCCATGAAGGAGGTGGCACGCCTGGCCGGCGTCTCGCCGATGACCGTCTCGCGTGTCCTCAGCGCGCCGCACCTCGTGAAGCCCGAGACCCTCGAGCAGGTGCAGTCCGTCATCCGCGCGGTGCGTTATGTACCCAATCGCGTGGCCGGCAGCCTGGCTTCGCGGCGCACCAGCCTGGTCGGCTTGATCGTCCCCAGCCTCAGGAACGCGCTGTATGCGGAGACGATCCAGGGCATCTCCGATGTCCTGCAGCGCCACGGCCTGCACCTGATGATTTCGGACAGCGGGTATTCGCTGGAGCGCGAGGAAGCGTTGATCTCGGCCTACCTGTCCCAGCGGCCATGTGGCCTCATCCTGCACAACACCACGCATACGGAAGCGGCCCGCCACCTGCTCCAGGATGCCGGCGTGCCCTGCGTGGAAACCGGCAACCTGACGACGCAGCCGATCGATATGGCCGTCAGTTACTCGAATCGGGAAGCGGGGCGGGCCATGGCGAACCATCTGCTATCGCGGGGATATCGCAGGTTTGGATTTGCCAGTCTTCCCATCAGCGATAACGAGCGCTTGCGCGAGCGGCGCGACGGCTTTTTCGACGGACTGCGCGCGGCGGGCATCGAGGTCGATCCGGCGATGGTGCTGGAAGTGGGCGAGGGCCTGGAAAACGGCAGCCATGCACTAGCGGAACTTATGCGCCGGGACACCTCGGTACAGGCCCTGTTCCTGGCCGGTGACGTGCTTGCGGCCGGCGCCATCCTCGAGTGCACGCGCCGTGGTTTGCGCGTGCCGCGGGATATTGCCATCGCGGGGTCGGACGACAACGACCTCATGCAACATATGGTGCCGCCCATCACAACGGTGCGTTTTCCTCGTTATCGCATCGGCGTCCGTAGCGCGGAGCTGATCGTGTCCCGGCAGGAGGACGAGCGCGCGCAACCGGTGACGGAAGACCTGGGCTTCGAGGTCGTGCCGCGCGGCAGCACATGATGCGAAATGCATCCCGCAACAGTGCGCCGATGCGAGCCCCACACCCTGGTCAGCGCGTCCAGCGCCGCCACGATCAAGGGTTCGTCCAGGCAGTCTCGACCGAACGCGCCTGTGCGGCGACCGGCCTTGCGCCACGCCAAGTCGTCGTTCATCTATGCATATGTCGTCTCGGGCAGCATTGCGAGCAAGGTGAATGACGAGCCGGAACGTGTGTACAAGGCGGGGGAGAGCTTCTTCGAGACGCCGGGTTCACGTCATCCGGTAAGCCGCAATGCAAGCAAGACAAAGCCCGCGAAGCTGCTGGCTGTGTTCGTCGTCGACTCGGCCGACAAGGAACTGACGGTCAACGACAACTAGGGGCCTGGAATGCCGACGGCAACGAAGTATCCAGGACTTACGAGGCGCCGCTGCTTCAGCTATCCCGCGACACCTCCACCAGGCAGCTCATGGCATTCGGTCCCTGCGTCAGGTCTGATGTGCCGATGTCCAGCGTGAGGGTATTTGCGGCGCCGGCGCGGTCCACGCCATCCGGATCGGGGTCGTACCAGGCGCCGGTGGCCATCACGGCCACGCCGCGCGTGACGCCGTCGCTGATCGCCAGTCCGGCGGAAAGCGCGCCCCGCGCGTTGTGCACGCGCACCCGCATGCCGGGATGCAATCCGCGCGCCGCCGCATCCCCGGGATGGAGCGTAATCCGCTCCGCCCCCGCAATCTTCCCGGCTTGCGCCAGCGGCGCAGGATCGAGCTGGCTGTGCAGCCGGTCGGCGGGCTGGACGGAAACGAGATGCAGCGGATACGTGTCGGCCGCCGGGGCGCCCAGCCATTCCACCGGCGGTTGCCAGTTGGGATGCGTGCCGCAATCGTCCGACAGGGTTCCGAGGGTCGGGCTGGCGAGTTCGATGCGTCCGCTGGGCGTGCGCAAGGGGTGTGCAGCGGGGTCGTGACGGAAATCGTCGAACAGCACGAAGTCCTCCGTGGGCGGCGGCAGCGCGACGTAGCCGGTGCGCCAGAACGCCTCGAATGCCGGGAGTTCGATGCCGGCCTGCGCTTGGGCGTCCCGGCATCGCGCGTAGATGGCGGCGAGCCAACCCTTCTCGTCGCGGTTCTCGGTGAAGGCTTCGCGGTACCCCAGTCGGTCCGACAGATCGGTAAAGATGTCGAGATCGCTGCGCGCCTGATGCAGCGGCGCAATGGCCTGATGCATCGCCAGCACGTAGCGGTCGCGCGACGATCCGCCAATGTCGTTGCGCTCGAGCGCCGTGGTCACGGGCAGCACGATGTCCGCATGGCGCGCCGTGGCAGTCCAGCAGATGTCCTGGACGATGACGGTCTGTGGCCGCGCCCACGCCTCACGCAGCCGCGACAGCTGCTGGTGATGATGAAACGGATTGCCGCCGGCCCAGTGAATCAGCTTCACGTCGGGGTAGTGGCGGGTTTCGCCGCGGAAGCGATAGGGGGTGCCCGGATGGAGCAGCATGTCCGAGAGCCGCGCGCAGGGAATGTCCAGCTGGGCCGGGTTGCGCCCGACCGGCATCTCCGGCCCCGGTGTGGCCACGCGCGGATTGCCGACGCCGTTCATCGACCCATGGCCAAAGCCGAAGCCGCCGCCGGGCAGGCCGATCTGGCCGAGCATGGCCGCCAGCGCAATGGCCATCCAGTATGGCTGCTCGCCGCGATGCTGGCGTTGCACCGCAAAGCTGCAGGTGAGGTAGCTACGTTTGCCCGCGAGCTGTGTCGCCAGTTGTTCGATGCGCGCCGCGCGAATGCCAGTGATGGCAGCGGCCCAGGCCGGTGTCTTTGGCGAGCCGTCGCTGTGTCCGAGCAGATAGCCTTCGAGTTCAGCCCAGCCGCTGCAGTGCGTCTGCAGGAACGCCGTGTCGTGCGCATCGGCGCGGCGCAACTCGTAGGCCAGCGCGAGCATCAGCGCAACATCGGTGTTCGGTCGAATCGGAATCCATTCGGCGCCAAGAAAGTCGGGGCAGTCGTCGCGGGTGGGGCTGATGTTGATGACCGTGGCGCCGCTGGCGGCCAGCTTGCGAAGCCAGCCTTCCTGCGTGTGCTCGGCTGCGCCGCCGGATGACACCTGGCCGTTCTTGAGCGCCAGTCCGCCAAAGGCGATGAAAATCTCGGTGTTCGCGATCAGGCTGGGCCATGCGGTCACGCGGCCGGTCAGCGGGCGGTCAGTGCCAATCACATGCGGCAACAGGAACTGCGCCGTGCCCCAGCTGTAGTTGCCGACCTGATCGACACAGCCGCCGCCGCTGAAATGAAACCGGCGGATCAGTGAACGCGCATGGTGCAGCCGGCCTGCCGACGACCAGCCGTACGATCCACCGAACACGCCGGACGGACCATGGGCGTCGCGGACCCGCGTAATCTCGCTGGCGACGAGATCGAGCGCCACATCCCACGACACTTCGACGAAATCATCGCGTCCGCGTGCGTGGCCATCGGCAGCCTCGCGCTTGTCGAGCCAGCCGCGCCGCACCATCGGCGTGCGAATGCGGGTGGGCGAGTAGACCATCGGCGCGATCGATTCGAGCAACGGCGAGGGGTTCGGGTCCGCCGCGAACGGTTCGCAGCGGATCAACCGGCCGTCTTCCACGACTGCCGTGAAGGCGCCCCAATGCGCCAGTTGCGGGTAGCGGCGAATCGTCACGGTCTCAATCGCCCTGGATGCCAGCCTTGCGGATCAGGTCGCCCCATTTGGCGCGCTCCGTATTCAGCAGCTTGGCGAACTGCTGCGGCGTGTCCGACGTGGCGTCCATGCCGGAAACCGCCAGACGCTGTCGGATGTCCGGATCGGCCATCACTTTCACGAGTGCCTTGTTCAACTGCGCGATGACCTCGGCCGGCGTGCCGGCGGGCGCCACCAGCCCGTACCAGTTGGTGACGTCATAACCGGGAACGCCCGATTCCGCGACGGTCGGCACGCCGGGGAACTGCGGCGAGCGCGTGGCGGTGGTCACGGCCAGCGCACGCAGCTTTCCCGAGGCGATCAGCGGCTTTGCCGAGGGATCCGAGAACGTGATCGGCACGATGCCACCCATCACATCGGTCAGCGCGGGCGTGGTGCCCTTGTACGGCACATGCTGCATCTGCAGCCCCGTCAGCATCTTGAACTGCTCGGCCGCGATCTGGCCGATGGTGCCGTTGCCACCCGACGCGTACGAGAACTTGCCATTGGCGCTGCGCAGGGCCGCGAGCATGCCGTGTACGTCCTTGTAGGGCGCATCGGCGCCTGTGACCAGCACGTTGGGCATCGTGACCAGCACGCTGATCGGTGCGAAGTCCTTCTGCGGGTCGTAGTTCAGCTTGCGCAGGTTCGGCCAGATCGTGAACGAGCCCGGCGTGGCGACGTACAGCGTATAGCCGTCCGGCGCGGACTTCGCGACCAGATCCGTGGCGATCAGTCCGCCCGCGCCGGGACGGTTGTCGATGATGACATTGGCTTTGAGGTGCTCCGACAGCGCGGGCGCAATGGCGCGCGCGAGCGCATCGGCGCCGCCGCCCGGCGGGAAGCCCACCACTACGCGGATTGGCTTCGATGCATCGGGCCAGGCCGCATGGGCGGCGAGCGGCGCGGTGACGGCAAGGAAGGGAACGAGAAGGCGCAACGCGCGTGCAAACATGATCAAACTCCGGTCAACCAGTAAAACTTCACTTCGCCGCATGGCGGGACGCTGCAAGTCAGGAAATCGACACGGTGTCCCATTCCCAGGCCACGAACGCCAGGCGCTCGCCGGTATGGACGACGGGATCGCTGCGCAGTCCGATCAGCACGCCATCGCGTGATAGCGGCTTCACGGGTGTGAGCGACGCGTCGAGCTTCAGCGTGTCGCCAATCGATGCGCCTTCCGCGACCAGATCGCCCGCGCGCGCAGCCGGAAGGAACAGACCACCTTCGTCGGCCGTGATCCAGCCGCGCCGCTTGACGCGTCGCAGGCTGGTGGCAGCCGGCTTGGCCGGTCTGTCCGGCGTGGCATCGAGGATGCCCATCTGCACGGCCAGTGTGTGGAAGCCGGTTTCCGCCACTGCGATGTTGTCGGCCTCGAAGCGGCTGCCGCTGCCCAGTTCGAGCATGAACGCGCAGACGCCGGCGGCCAGGCACTGATAGTCGAGCGCGCCAGCGATATTGCCGGGGAGTTCGCCCTTGCCGCCGACGTCCTGCTGGCAGGCAACATGCGGATGAAACGGCGCCATTGCGGCCAGTACATCGGCCTCGGTGACGCGGCTGTCCGGGTGCACCTTGTAGACCGTATAGGGCCGTGCGTCGAACAGCGGGTTCATCGTATGGAGGTTGATCAGCACGTCCGCCACGCCGCGTATCTCATTCATCAGGGCATGGGCGAGACGTTCCGACACGAGTCCACCGGGATTGCCCGGGTAGGTCTGGTCGAGATCGAGTTCGTCGTAAGGATTGCGCTTGCGCCGTGCGTCCAGCGCCTGCGGATTGCCCGTAGGCGTCACCACGATGTTGCCGCGCAGGGTGGTCGGATCCAGGCTGCGTGCGAAGCGTAGCGCGGCCACCATGCCGTTGATTTCGTCGCCGTGCACCTGGCCGTGCAGCCATAGCGTGCGGCCCGGTTGTGCGCCGCGCACCGCGACATAGGGCAGCGTGACGGACATCCCGGAGGCCATCGAGCCAACGGGAAGTTGCCCGCTGGTGCGGGCCGGGCCGGATTGCTGGCGCAGCCAGTCACCGATGATGGGCATGGGAAGACTCCTGATGTGTGAGGGGTAGATCGGCCATATCGGCAATCGCGGCGAAGGCCCGCTCGAGGTCGGCCAGCAGGTCGGGCACGCCTTCCAGGCCGATGTGCAGGCGGATCACGGTGCCATGGGCGGCCCAGTCCGTGACGCTGCGCGCGCGGCGCATGTCGGCCAGCACGGCCAGGCTCTCGAAGCCGCCCCAGGAGGCGCCGATGCCGAACAGCGTGAGACTGTCGACGAACCGCTCCGGCGCCACCGCTGCCTGTGAGCGCAACGTGAACGACAGCAGGCCGTTGGTGCCGTGGCAGTCGCGTTCCCAGAGGGCATGGTTGGGATCGTGCGGCAGGGCAGGGCAGAAGACGTCGGCCACTTCGGGGCGATCGAGCAGCCAGTGGGCCACTGCGAGGGCACTCTGCTGATGCTGTGCCAGACGGGCGCCGAGCGTGCGGATGCCGCGTTGCACCAGATACGCGTCGTCCGGGCTCACCGTGATGCCGAACGCATCGGCCATCGTCGCCAGTTCCGGCCACGCCGCCTCGGTGGTGCAGACGGTGCCCATCATCACGTCGGAATGGCCGCCGAGATATTTGGTGGCCGCCATCAGCGAGATATCGGCGCCGAGTTCCAGCGGCCGGTACAGCAGGCCAGAACCCCAGGTGTTGTCCGCCGCAACCAGCGCCCCATGGGCGTGGGCACGGGCGGCCAGTGCCGGCAGGTCGCACATCTCATAGACCAGCGAGCCGGGCGCTTCCACATAGACCAGTCGCGTTTCGGGCCGCAGCTTCGCGTCGAGATCGGACCCATCCGCCGCATAGAAATCAGTGGCGATGCCGTGCTGGCGGAGGAAGCCGTTGGCCAGGTTGCGCACGGGCTCGTAGACGCAATCGGGCAGCAACACATGTTGTCCCGGCCGCACGTAGGCGAGGATGGTCATCGCGGCAGCGGCCAGCCCCGAGGGAAACAGCCGCGTGCGATAGCCGCCCTCGAGCATGGTCACCATGTCTTCCAGCGCGAAGTTCGTCGGATTGCCGCGCGCGCCGTAGGTGAACAGCCGCTCGGTATCGCGGCGCGCACGCATTTCGCGTTGCTGCGCCACGGAATCGAAGAGGACGGTGCTGGCGCGCACCACCGGCGGGTTCACGGGCTGGCCGCCTTGCACGGCATATGTGCGTCCGGCATGGGCAAGGCGGGTAGGAAGCGATGGTGTCATGGTTGGCCTGGGGGGATGGCTCATGGTTGTACGGGACGTCGCAAGGACCGTGCCCTGTTGTGCTAATGCCGGATCGGGGGTCAGTCGACGTGCGCGCCGGAGAGCTTGACGATCTGCGACCAGCGCGAGATGTCCAGCTTCAACTGCGCCGCGAAGGCCTCCGGCGTGTTGCCCACCACGTCGCTGCCGCCTTCGTTGATTGTCTTCACCACCTCCGGCATCTGCAGCACCTGCACGATGGCGCGATTCAGCAGCGCCACGCGTTCCGGCGACGTGCCGGCCGGCACGAAGAAGCCGTACCAGTCCTCGAATCGTGCATTGCGATAGCCCAGGTCTTCAAGCGTCGGCACCTTGGTGAATACCCCGAGACGGCGCGGGCTGGTGACGGCCAATGCCCGCATGCGGCCGGTCTGGATGAAGCCCGCCACGGAGGAGGTCGACGTGATCAGCACATCCACCTGTCCGCCAAGCAGGTCGTTGATGGCCGGCCCCGCCCCCTTGTAGGGCACATGCTGCAGCGACACGTTGCTGTCCTTGTCCAGCACCACGCCCACCAGATGCGACAGCGTGCCGTTGCCGGGCGTGGCGTAAGTGATCTTCTGTGGCTGTGCCTTGGCCTGGGTGGCCAGCTCTTCGAAGGTCTTCCACGGGGCGTTGGCCGATACCACGATAGCCAGCGGTGCCGCGTTGATCTGCGTGACGGGGATGAACTGCTTGACGGGGTCGAAGCCGGGCGAGCGATAGAGCGTCGGGTTCACCGCCATGATCGACACTTGCGAGGTCAGCACCGTATAGCCGTCCGCCTTCGATTCCGCCGCATAGCGCGTGCCGATGTTGCCCCCCGCGCCGCCACGGTTGTCGATGACGGCGCTCTGGCCCAGCACCTGCGAGAGGCGCGTGGCCACCACGCGCGAAACGGCATCGTTGCCGCCGCCGGCGGGGAAGGGCGACACGATGCGCAGCGGCTGCGTCGGGAAGCCATTCACCGGGGCCAGTGGCTGCTGTGCCGACGCAAGGCTCGTCGTGACAGCGGCGGTGACGGCGAGTGCTGCAACCAGGTACTGCGAAAGACGGGATGACATCGGGCGTGACATGGGGCGACCTCGTTCTTATATGGCAGGTTTAGGGCGGCGGTGCAGGGGTGAGATGAAATCAGGCGATGGGCGGGAAGTGGAATGTGGCCAGTTCCTGCGCGTCCAGCTGCGCGATCAGGCCGGTTTCCCACGCCAGGTACTGGCGCGCGGCGGCCTTGTTGCCGTCGTGGCGGTCGTGGACGAAGAACAGGTAGTCGATGCAGCGCGCATCGGGCAGCGTGTCGGCGCCCTGGTGGATCGGCAAGCCAGCGGCGCGCCATGCGTGCAGGCCGCCTTGCAGGCGCCGCACATCGGGATAGCCGAGCGCATGGAGGTCGCGCACGGCGATGTCGGCCGGATCGTCGCCATCGGCATCACCGACGAGCACCAGTGTGGTGTCGTGCGGCACGCCATGCAGGTCATGCGCGAGCCGCGCGCGCGTGGTCCACTGGCTCCCGGCGATATGGCCGGCGCGGAAGCCCATGCTGCCGCGCAGATCGATGGCCAGCATCGACCGGTCCACGAGACCGGCAGCCAGTGCCGCAACGCTGACGGTCTCCGACGAGATCGCGCCATGTGCGGGCCCCTGCGCGGCCTTGACCCCGGCCGCCAGCCCGGCCTGCAGCCCGCCATCGAGGACCACGGCGTCGTGGCCCATCTGGCGCAGCCAGCTCGCCACCACCGTGGCCCGGACGCCTTCCGCATCGAACAGCACCAGTCGTGCTCTGCGTACGCCGACGTACTGGTCGGTGGCCTGCATCAGCTGGCCGCCCGGCGTGTGCTGCGCGCCGGGCAGGGTCTGCGCAGCGAATTCCTCGGCTGTGCGCACGTCGCACAGGTAGGTGGTGCGCGACCGGTCCGCCAGCCAGCCGATGGCCTGCGCCGCAGCGATGTGCGGCACGTTGAAGCGCGCGGCCAGCGACTGTGCGGCATGGCGCGCGGCGTCGAGGTCGCGCGGGGTGGCGTTGTCCGGATACCGGGCCGTGCCGCCGTGTTCGAGCGTGAAGTCGTTCAGATACCAGCCCTGCGTGCCGTTTTCGAGCGCGTAGACCGGGTTGCTGACACCGACGTTGATCAGCGACTGTGCGCCGATGATGCTGCGCGTGCGTCCCGCGCAATTGATGACGATCGGCGTGGCGGGATCGGGCACCAGATCGCGCAGGCGATAGGCCAGCTCGCCATTGGGGCAGCAGATGGCGCCCGGGATGTTCATCTTGCGGAATTCGCTGATCGGGCGGCCATCGAGCACAACCGGGGCGTTCGGGCCGGCCTGCATCGCGGCAAGCTCGGCCGCCGAGACGCGCGGCGTGCCGTAGTGATGCTCGGCCAGTTCGCCGAACGTCTTCGAAGGCAGGTTGACCCCGGCGAAGAGGGTGTAGCCGGCGGCCTGCCATGCCGGCATGCCGCCGTCGAGCACGAACAGCGCCGTGTAGCCGAGCCGCGCCAGCGCACTGGCGGCGGCTTGCGCCACGCCGTCGCCATTGTCGGCCAGCACGATGCGCGCGTCAGTGCGCGGCGCCAGTCGCCCGACATCGAGTTCCAGGCGGCTGAATGGCAGCGGCACGGCGTAGAACGGATGGCCTTCGCCGTATTGGCCGTGCTCTCGCACGTCGAACAGCGCGATTTCGTCGGCATCGTGCAGCCAGCCTTTCAGGGTGGCGGCGTCGACAGCGGTGTAGTGTGGATGGCTCATGAAATTCCGGGCGATAGGGGGCCGTCCTCTCCGCAGAGAGGAAAATTCGGCGTGCTGTGTCAGGAGTCGGGGGGCGGCCTTGTCTGGCGCAGGCCCCCCTCAGGCGGCTGTGGTTACCGGCGGGTCTGTACGCCCATGTTCATGATCTGGCAGCGTCCGGTCTCGAGGTCGAACGTCAGCCGGTCGGTCAGCGTTTCCAGCGCGCGGCCGTACATATGCAGGTGGCGGATGACGTCGTCACCGCGGATCTCGACCGAGTGAATGTCATCCGGCAGCAGGGCGATGCCGTGGCGCGGCCCCACCTCTACCGTGCGCGAGTGCTCGAGCGTGCCCACGCCTGGCTGGCTGCCATCGTCCGTGCGCGCGTAGACGTCGTTGAATTCCACGCCGCTGACGCCGGCCACGCAGGCCCATGTGGTGTGGTTGTGCGGCGGAATGCGCTTGCCGGGGCGCATGACGTTCAGGTAAAGCGCGTAGGTCTTGTCCGGATCCTCGGCGATGAGGTAGCGCGCCTGGCGCTCGCCGGGCTCCGGGGGCGGGTAATCGGCCTCGGCCCAGAATTCGGTGTGCGCGGCCAGGTCTTCCACATGGGTCAGGACATCGGCCAGACTGGCGCGAGTCACGCCGCCCCTGTCTACGATGTTCCTAATGGATTCAATGGTGTCTCCGACGGCTGCCTGGCGCTGTTGTGCGATGGACATGTTGCGATCAATCCTTGCAATCGTTGTTTTTGACGGGTAGAACGGTGTGTCGAGTTTCACTGTAATGAACACCTGTCCTGAAAACCACTTAATGCGCAACGAAAATCCATTAGCAGGTCTAATGAATGCGTAATCTTGACCTGGACTTGCTTCGCACCCTGGTGGCCATCGCCGACCACGAGACCTTTGGCGCTGCCGCCGAAACCGTGCAGCGCACTCAATCGGCCGTGACCCAGCAGATGCAGCGGCTGGAAGAGCAGATCGGGCTGCCGCTGTTCGAGCGCCAGGGGCGTGGCAAGCACCTGACGCGTCATGGCAAGAAGCTGCTGGAGTACGCGCGGCAGTTGCTGACGATCAACGACGAAGCCCTGCGCATGCTGCGCGAGGGCGACCTGACCGGCTCCCTCCGCATCGGCGCGCCGCATGACGTGGCCGACACCATCCTGCCGGGGCTGCTGTCGCACATCGCGCGATCCTCGCCCGCCTTGCGGCTGGAGATCCACGTGGGGCGAAGCCCATTCCTGATGGATTCCCTGCGACGCGGGGAGATCGATTTGACCGTTTCCACGCGCGAGGACAACACGCTCGACGGCATCGTGTTGCGGACCACGCCGACGATCTGGGTCTGCGCGGCGGATTTCGTCTACGAGCGTGGCACGGCAGTGCCGTTGATCCTGGCCGACGAGCCGAGCCTGTTTCGCAAGCTGTCGCTCGAAGCGCTGACGCAGGCCGGCGTGCCCTGGCGCATTGCGTATCTGGCGCCCAGCCTGATCGGCATCAAGGCGGCGCTGCGCGGCGGGCTGGGCATCACCGCACGCAGCATCGACCTGCTGGCGGCGGACATGCGCATCCTCGGCGAAGCCGACGGCCTGCCGCGGTTGCCCGATGTCACCTATTACCTTTGGGCACGTCCCAATGCGGTCAATCCCGTCGCGCGTCATGTCTTCTCGATGCTTAAAACAGCGCTGCAGCGCGGATTGGTCAGCGCGTGACCGGAGCGCGCGATTTCAGCCGTGCAACACTTAAGAAGGCGCCATCGTAGGCGCGGGTGCGCGGGATGCCAACGAATAAGATTGCCTATCGTTATCTGTCGATGGCTTTCGTTTTGCTTTCAGCCGAACAATCAGTCGCCAGGCACCATGGCGCGCACCTGCGCGAGCAGCCACGCGTGAGCGGGGTCGGACTCATGGCGCTTGTGCCAAGACATGTAGAGCGGTGAGGGGCTGAAGTCGATGGGCGGCGCGTGCATGCTCAGGTCGAACAATTCGGCGAAGGTCACTGCCATGCGCGACGGGACGTTGCAGATGTATCCCGTCCTCGCTGCGATCATGGGCATCGCCATGAAATTTTGAACGACTGCACCGATCTGCCGGCGCTCTCCGCGTGCGGCCAGCGTCTGGTCCACGATTGTGGCTTGCCGCGATCGGATGATGACGTGGGGCCGCTTCAGGTAGAGCGGCAGGGGAAAACGGCGGCGCGTGAGGTGCTCGCGCTTCCATATCATGGTGGTCAGGCTGATCTGGTCGAGAATCTCGCTGCAAAAGCCCATCCCGTCTAACGGCTCCGCCCCGATCACGGCATCGAGCTCACCCGACTCCAGCATTTGCGCCGCCTGTCCGTGTTCGGGAACCGGCGCGAGCCGTATCACGATACCCGGCGCTTGCGCTGCCACATGCTCCACGAGCTGCGGCATGACCGAAAATTCGAACAGATCACCCGCAGCGATGTGGAAGGCGCGTTGCGCGAGGGCAGGGTCGAAAGACGCCTGCGCTTTGAGTGCCGTTCCGATCTGCTCCAGGGCGGCCCGGATTGGCGCGATCAGGGCTTCGCTGCGTGAGGTCGGCACCAGCCCCGCTTTCGTGCTGACGAAAAGCTCATCGCCAATGGCCTCACGCAGTCTGCGCAGCGCGTGACTGACAGCAGGCTGCGTCAGCGACAGCTTCTCGCTCGCGCGCGTGACACTGCGGGTCTCCCAGAGCACCACAAAGACGGCCAACAGGTTCAGGTCGAAGGTTCTGACATTAACGTTGTGCATATGTCAGATCATAGTACTTCGGCGCTGCAGGACAATCCGTGTATCGTGGCCGTCAGGGCAGGATCGCCGGATGGAAGGCTCTCAAAGGCAACGCATATAGGCGTTGAATTCCCCCAGCAGCGTGCTGTAGAAGCTCGCCGGCATTGCCTTGTCGTCCGTCCTCGACAGGACGTCCTCGATACCGCAGCGGAATGCCTGCGTGATCTCTGCCTTAAGGGAAGCGGGAGCGTGATCGCACAGCACGAGCAACAATTGCCGCATCACGAGCAGGTGGGCGCCCTGTTGTATCGACGTGTTGGCGAGGATCTCGATGCTACGGACAAGTTCTCCGTCCAGCAGTTGCCGCGCAGTGGCGGGACGATCGTCTGGTCCGCTCACGTTCATCTCGGCATGTTCAGTCACTGTTCCTGGCATTTCATCGGCGAAGTCAGTCGTCATGCCTGTTCTAACGGTAGCCACCGGCGCAGAAGGATTGTCAAGATTGACCTCACGCAAAGTTGTGACGATTTCAGTGAGACGTCTTCCATAGCTCCCGGACGATGCTTGCCCCGCAACGCTGAAACACTTCTGACCTATGACTTGTGTCAATCCGGCGTATAGGGGGTGCAGCGGTTTGTCGCTAACTTGCAATGTCTCTGCGGGCCAATGTCGAAAGTCATGGCCACTATCGACACGGCGCGTGGCAATGAAGACGACATATCTCTACTCACTTCGGTTTGGGTTGATCCGCACGATGGCGTGCGGTGTCCTCGTCACGGCGCTGCTCGTGGCCGGCGGGCTTGTGGTCATGAAGCGGTTCGACAGCTACGTCAACGCCATCTATATCAGCAACACGTTGCCAGTAGGCGAGCTTGCGGTGCTGCGCGCGAGTTGTATTGACGCGCGTCGGCAACTGTGGAGAGCCATCGCCAAGCCCAGTCCCCACGATGACCGCGCCATTGTCCCAGCCGTCAGCAGTGCTCTGGCGACAATGAACACCGCCTGGACCGAATACTTCCCCGCCGGCGTCAGCAGCGATCGCGAGAAGGTGGCCGCGGCCGCGCTACTCAACAGATTGCCACGGTTTCGCGAGCTGATCCTGACGACGGCGCACCTGATTGCCGCTGGCCAGCATGACGCCGCGCGTACCTACCTGGACGGGCACCTCGAGTTCCTGGAGCAGATCGACCGGTTGATGCTGGAGGTCGTCGAGGCCAATGTCGAGCAAGCAGGCAGGCTGGCGCGAGACAGCGCGCAGATGCTGGAGCGAAGCTTCGAGATCGCAGTGGCGCTGCTCGGCATCTGCCTTGCCGTATTCTTCGCCTTCACCGTGCGACTGCTGCGGGAGCGCGACGACGCGCGCAGGACATCGCGTTACAGCCTTTGGCTGGTGGAGCAGGCATTCGAGCTCACGCAGGATGGCGTGATGATCACCGATGCACGCGGCAATATCGAAAAGGTCAACCCGGCGTTCGTACGCCTTACCGGCTACAGTGAATCGGAGCTGATCGGCAGCACGCCGCGTCTGTTCAGTTCAGGGCGACACTCGCCCGAGTTCTATCGCGACATGTGGCAGGCGCTCCGTGAGCGGGGTCAGTGGCGGGGAGAACTATGGAACCGCCGCAAGGACGGCGCGATCTACTACGGATCGCTGGCGATCAATGGCATCCGCGGTCCTCGGGGCGAGCTCTCCAACTTCGTCGCTGTCTGCGCGGACATCACGCAACGCCAGTTGGTGCAAGACCAACTGGGATACCTGGCCACCCACGACGCCCTGACCGGATTGGCCAATCGCACGCTGTTGGGAGAGCGGCTCACTCAGGCCATCGCCCGGGCGCGGCGCGCCGGAACGCATGTTGCCGTCATGTTCCTCGATCTCGACGGATTCAAGGGGGTCAACGACGCCCTGGGGCACGGCGTGGGAGACGCGACCTTGATCGCAGTGGCGCAATGCCTGAAGGCGGCACTGCGCGAATCGGACACGGTGGCGCGCCTTGGCGGTGACGAGTTCGCGATGGTTATCGAGGATGTCACTGAGGTCGATTGCGTGGCGCCGCTGGCCGAAAAGCTGGTGTTGGCCATTGGCGACCTCGGAGCGAACCACGATCAGCGGATTTCTGTCACAGCCAGCGTTGGCATCAGCCTGTATCCGGACGATTCCGTCGAGCATGACAAGCTGTTGTCCATTGCCGACGAGAACATGTACACGGCCAAGCGTTCTGGCAAGAATTGCTATTGCTTCAGTGACGTGCAGCCACGGCGGGCGGCCTGATCCGGCGTCAAGTCGTGTGCGCCAGGTGGAGCCTGGCCTGCCGGTAGGCCGGGCTGTGTACGCCGTGATGCATCGCGGCGTGGACTAACGCACGTTTCGAATCGGTATGGGCGGGGTTGGCCGGGTAGATGGCATCGACATCGGCCTGGAAGCGTTCACGCTGACACGCGTCACACGCCTGCGCCACGGCAATCTCGGAACCACCATCGCAAGTGTCTACAAAGCGTGCGGGGACTTTGGGCCGCGCGGTAGCCTTCAACGTGTGCCGCTGGCAGGCATGCAGGTTTTCCTCTGCCAGTAGCAATCTCGCGAGGCGTGACAGCGCCGATGCCGACCCCGTGCCAATCGCCAGTCGCGTCTGCGCCCGCAAGCTTTCGAGAATGCCATGCGCTGGCATCGGTCGGGCAATGCCATAGCCTTGCACGGCATCGGCGCCGAGGATGCGCACCGCTTCGACCAGATCCGGATCCTCCACGCCTTCCACTATCACCGACTTACCCAGCCCATGCCCCAGACGCGTGAGCTGATATACGAACTGCAGTACCTCGACGTTGTTGTGGTCGGTGCGTTGAACGACGCCCCGATCGATCTTGATCCAGTCGAAGGCCAACTCCCGGAGCCGTCTGAGGCTGCTGTGCCCGGAGCCGAGATCGTCCTCCGCCAGAAGGACACCCAGGGCGGAAAAGCGCCGGAACTGCTGCGCTGCGCACGCTGTGCTGCCGATATCCCGGCCTTCCAGCAACTCCAGCGTCAACGCGGAGGGCGGGCAGCCGTGACGTGCCAATGCGCGGCACGTGGCGTCGAAGTAGCGATGATCCACCAGGCCGGCAGGTGGCAGGTTCAGGGAAAGGTCGACCTGCACGCCATGCATCAGCCAGTGGTTGCGGTCGCGCAGTGCGATGTCGAGTCCGAGCACGAACAGTTCATAGAGGGCCTCGTTACCGAACTGTGGCAGGAATTCGCCAGGCGGGACCAGCCGGTCGTCGTCACGCAGGCGCGCGAGGGCCTCGACCTTGCCGATCCGGTTCGAGACCAGGTCGAGGATCGGCTGGTAGTGCATCTCCAGGCATCCCGCGCGCAGCAGCCCAACGGCATGGACGGGCTGCGCCTTCCGGTTCGGTGTCTTGCGAACTTGTACACGTTGCGAATGACCAGGCATGGGGTGAGCGAGTATCTGGAAGTTGTCTTGCGGGACATCCAGGGTATGGATGAGGTGGGACGCAATTATCCTGAAAGCCCCCTGCGGGCACATCCGCAACCTTGATCTGGTCCAAGGTTTCGGTGGATTCCATCTGGCGTGATCTCACCGCCGCGCGACTCGGGCGAACTTTGCGTCAACACAAGGTTCCAGCGAAAAGACCACTGGAGAGGGATGAGGTATCTCTTAAGATTTGGCGATCTTGGTCGGCCCCCTCCCACACAGGCCGCTCCATACGGGACTACAGCATGAACGCCATTACCGAACTCAACCTCTCATACCTGTTGCTTGCGCAGCGCATGATTCGCGAAGACCAGGCCGAAGCGATGCTGCGGCTTGGTGTGAGCCAGGAGATCGCCAGTCTGATCGCCGCGATGACGCCGGCGCAGCTGATCAAGATCTCGCGCACCAGCATGCTGCTATGCCGCTTCCGTTTCGATGACCATGCGCTGCTGGCCGGCTTGGCGTCCGAGACACCCCAGCACGACCTGCAACAGATGCAGCTTGCCATCCTCCTGATGGCGCAACCTGTGGAGTCGATCAATTGACCAGCGCTATCCCTCGACCTGTCAGAACATTGCTGGCGCGAAAGAGCCTCCTGCGCGATGCCGATGAACTGCGGCTGGCTGCGGCAATGATCACGTTCGGCGCCAGGCTCCAGGTCCTCGAGGCGGAGGTGTCAATGTCGCGCGAGCGGCTGATCCGTCTCTACAAGGAACTGCTTGGCGTGTCGCCGCCCAAGGGGCAACTGCCGTTTTCGCCGGACTGGTTCCTGTCATGGCGGCCGAACGCTCATGCGTCGCTCTTCCTTTCGGCATACGGATTCCTCGAAGCGCGTAGTTCGCTTTCCAGAATCGAACGGGTGCTCGCCGCCTATCGCTTGTATGCGGAGCAGGCAGCGTTGATCGGTGAGGAGGCCGCCCTCAGCTTCACGCGAGCCTGGACACTAGTTCGGTTCGTGGAAAGCAACACGCTGCAACTGTGTACCTGCACTGGCTGCGGGGGGCGGTATGTGCGTCACGCCTATGATCTGCAGCGGAATTTCGTGTGCGGCCTGTGCGCGCCACCGCCACGTGTGGCGAAAACAAGGCGCAGGACAGGAGACGTGCAATCGCATGTCGATATCCCGGTCCCGGCGCTGTGCGTGGATGCACTGCGGACCGACGCTGCAGGTGTACGATGGGCGAATTAAAGGAACGAAGTCCAGCGGTCGCCGGCACCATGGCAATTGCGGACATCGACGACGATTTCCGCATGAACGACGATATCGAGATCGGTGCTGTCCTTAGCGATATTGCATGGCTCGGCACCGCGCTCACGATTCACACGCAATCCGGAGCTACCGTCGACGCGCGCGTGCTGTGTGCGGACCTGCCCAATCACCGGCTGTTGCTCGAGCGAGGCATGCAGGCAGTCGACGAACATGCGCTGACGGTGTCCGCGGTCAATCGCTTTCACGGTGCCATTCGCGGCGCCCCGGTCGTGTTCCAGACGGGAATGCTCCGCAAGACCAAGCACAGGGGGCGCCTGGCTTTCGAGGTGCCATTCCCCGCGTCGTTGTACTACGTGCAGCGGAGGCGCCATTTCCGTGCGGCGGTCAGCGCAGATGCCGGCTTCACATGCGTGCTGCCTCTGGGTACGGGCGTGTCGTTGCGTACGACGATCGTCGATCTCTCATTGTCCGGCGTGCGGTTGCGAGGGCCGGCCGGCAGCGTTCTGGCGCTCGCAAAAGGCGCCGAGGTCCGCGCTGCCAGCATGCACTTTGGCGCGCTGGGTCAGCTGCATGCCCATGTCAAGGTGATGGGATGCTGGCTTGCCGACACGGATGACGCGAACGGTGCCCACTATGGTTGCGCCTTTCTCGACCTGCCTTTCCGCGCGGAGAACATGCTGCAGCGTATCGTCACGTCGCTCGAATTACAGGCCGCTAACCGGGCGCTGGTTCTCGGTGCGCCCACCCGTCGCTGAATCGCTTGCACCGTCGTCAGGGGGGCATCTGCGCGGCCGCAGCCAGCACCCCTTCCCGAAATGCGCGACGTATCGGCGTAAGTTCCGCTTCCTTCCGACTCAACATGCCAACACCGCTGCGCCCTGCATAAGGCAGCGCCAGCACGCTGATCACGCCCCAGCCGGAGAACACCGCCGCGACCCTGGCTGAAGCGAGGCCTAGCAGTTCGCTTTGTCGGACGATGGCCAGCGTTGGCAGCACGGACGAGGTTTCGACGCAGACCCGGCCCGAGGGCTCGAAGGCGGCGGCTAGCTCGAAGTCGAGCTCGTCGCGCAGGTGGCTGCCCTTGGGCATGCCGATCCAGCCGTACGGGCGGGTGTCTGCCCACGAGACCTCAGCCTTGCCGGCAAGCGGATGATTCGTGGCCGCAATGACGCGAATCGACTCTTCATACAGCGCGTCATAGGCGAGGGCGTTGCACGATACGCGCGCATCCATGCGTCCGATGACGTAGTCGAGCTGACCTTCGCGTAGACGCTGCACCATGTCCTGCAGGACGCCTTCGCTCAGCGTGATGAAGACGTCGGGAAACCGCAGGCGCAGCGCGACAATCGACCCGGCGACCACCTTCGACGCCGCCACGCCAGGCGTCGCCCCGAGCGCGAGATGGCCGATTGCGCCGGCCGCCATCAGGGCCATGTCCTGCTGCGTGCGGTTGATTTCCGAAAGGATCGCCTTGGCATGGACGATCAGCATGTCGCTGAACGGCGTGGGAATCAGTCCCTTGGCATGGCGTTCGAACAACGTTACGCCAAGGTCGCTTTCCAGCTCGGCCAGCCACTTGGAAAGCGCAGGCTGCGTCATATTCAGGCGGGCAGCCGTACGACTCATGTTGCGTGTGTTGTACAACTCTGCCAAAACGTGGAGCTGACGTATACGCAAACGCTGGGTCCAGTCCATGAATGTCCATCCATGAGGTTTACGACATAGCGAAGGACAGCGTTCTCATTGTATTTGTGCGGCGGGGGTTGCAACAATACGTGCAGCGATTGGCGCTATCAAGCGCCGACCCGGCCCCGCGGCCCGCTTCGCGGGCACACACGCTCCCCAACTCGCCCATGACTCATTGCACGACCTGTCAGCTTTGTCATTTTTGCCTGCCTGCGGGCATGAGCCGGCCCGATGTGATACGGGTGGCGCCGCTGGTCAGGCGGCGCGTGCGGTTGCCGAAGCGCGACGCCGCGTATAGCGCCGGCGACGCCGCGCGCTCGATCTACGCGGTGCGCGCCGGTACGCTCAAGACGCACTTCACCTCCCGGAATGGGCGGGAGAAGGTGGCCGGCTTCCATCTGCCCGGGGAGATCGTTGGCCTGGACAGCCTTGCCAGCGCCACGCATCCGGTCAGTGCGACGGCGCTCGAGGACGCCAGCCTGTGCGAGATCCCTGCCGACGCACTCAAGACCCGTGCCACCGAGTTCGCCGCCTTGCACCACCGGCTGGTGGAGAATTTCGGAGAATCGTCCCGGCGCGACCGCGAACTGGCGACGATGCTCGTGCTGATGAGCGCCGACGAGCGAATTGCCACCTTCCTGCTGGACTACTCCAGCCGTCTTGCCGCAAGGGGATACGCGGCGTCGGAGTTTCTCCTGCGCATGACGCGCGACGATATCGGCAACTATCTTGGGCTCAAGCTCGAAACGGTCAGCCGCGTCCTGACACGGCTCGCGAACACCGGCTTCATCGCGGTGCGCTCGCGGCATATCGCGATCCTTGATCGCGACGCGTTGCAGTCCGTTTCCACGGGGACGTTCGTGCCCAGCCAGTCGGTGGACGGCGCTCGAAATTGACCGGAAGCTTGACTTCAGTCAAGGTGCGCCTACCGGTGTGACAACCGCGCCTATACGATAGCCTTCGAACAACGGGCCTCCTCGTTGTTCTCTGTGGATAGACATGCGGCGCGTGCGATTGGCCGAAGACTGTCCCGTCTTTTCCTGACTCCCTGAATCGTCCAAGGGACACCGGATCTGCGTCGCGCAGGTCAACGGTGCGCCGGCGGTCGCTCCTATCGATGAAGCAACTTCTCCTTACCATCAAAGCCAGGCTGATTGCCGGATTCGTGCTGATGTTCGTCCTGACCGGCTCCCTCGGTGTCTTCGGCTATTGGGGCATCACGACGCTGGGATCGCATATGCACGACCTCTATTACTCCAATACGTCACCGATCATCGACGTGGCGTCGGTTCGTGCGGCAACCCTGCGCATTCGTCTCGACCTCTGGCGCGCCCAGGTGGAAAAGAACCCCGAGGCCACGCAGCGCCTGGCGGCCGATATCGAGAAGGCACGCACCGCGCTCGACAAGAGCTGGCGTCACTACTATCCCGACGGCATCAGTTCGGACAGTGAGCGAGCCATTGCCGAGACGATCGCTGCCCATCTCGTGACGTTCTCCGAGGAGTCCGAACAGGTGCTCAGCCTGATCCGCGCCGGCGACTTCGACGCGGCGTACGAGCGTCAGGCCCAGCGCCTGGCGCCCGCCGCGGACCACCTGAACGAGAGCTTGGACGACGACATGCGCGACAACGTCAGCCAGGCTGGGCAAAGTGCCAGCGACAGCGTTGCGCTGGCCAACCGAAGCCGCATGGCTTCCATCTCGATCATGATCGCGGGGGCATTGATCGCGCTGGTCGTGCCGGCGCTGCTGGTGCGCGCCGTCACCCGGCCGCTCGCCCGGGCGGGGAAGCTTGCCGGTCGCGTCTCGGCGGGCCGGCTTGGCGAGCCCGTGCCGGTGGAATCTCGCGACGAGTTCGGGAAACTGATCGGCACGTTGAACGACATGGACGAGAAGCTGGTTTCCACGGTACGCGGCATCCGCTCGTCCAGCGATTCCGTGATGGTGGCGTCCGGGCAGATTGCTTCCGGAAACCTTGATCTCTCCGCCCGGACCGAACAGCAGGCCGCAGCGCTGGAGCAGACCGCGGCAACGATGTCCGAGATCACCGAGACTGTGAAGCAGAATGCCGACAACGCCAGGCAGGCCAACGCACTGGCAAAGAACGCTACGGACCTGTCCGACGCCAACAATCGCGCCATGGCTGAGATGGTCCAGACGATGGATCGGATCGCCGATAGCTCGGGGAAGATTGCAGAGATCACCAGCATGATCGAGGGGATCGCATTCCAGACGAACATACTGGCGCTAAATGCAGCGGTGGAAGCCGCGCGTGCCGGAGAGCAGGGCCGTGGTTTCGCCGTGGTCGCCGGGGAAGTGCGAACACTGGCACAGCGATCGTCCACGGCGGCCAAGCAAATCAAGGAACTGATCGACCAGTCGTCGACGATCGTCGATGCCGGCGCCCATCAGGCCGCGGAAGTTGGCACAACCATGCAGGAAACGGTGCGGGTGATTAACATGGTGTCGGACATCGTGGGTGAGATTGCAGCGGCGTCGGACGAGCAGAGTCGCGGTGTGGCACAGGTGCACCAGGCGATAAGCGAGATTGACACGGTCACGCAGCAAAATGCCGCCCTCGTGGAGCAAATCTCGGCGGCGGCGCAGTCGCTCGAGGAGCAAGCCTCACGGATGCAGACCGAGATCATGTTCTTCCAGCTCGCCGGCGATGCGGGCGCGACACGCCCGCGTCCGTCGGAAGGTGCCCGCGCGCTGTCCGCGCCGCGTCTGAGGATCGCCGGTACCCGGCCGACGCCTGTGAGGATGAAATCTCCGGCAGCCAACCGTGCCGAACCCGCTACGGCGGATGCCGATACCTGGCAATCCTTCTGAGGCGCGTGGTTCTTCAACGTCTCGCGCACTTGCTTGACTGGCGGATGACACGCCGGCCTGGAGGTGCGTCGCCCCAACGCCACTACGACACCTCAGAAATGCCCCGCTGTTCATCCTGCACCTTTGCCAACTTCTGTCTGCCTGGCGGCATGACACGCCGGGACAGTGAACGCATCGACTCGCTGGTACACGGGCGTATCAGCTTGCAGAAGGGCGAAACGCTCTATATGCCGGGGGACCCCGTCGAGGCAATCTTCGCGATTCGTGTGGGGACGCTGAAGACGCAGGTCACAACACACGATGGCCGGGTACAGATAGTGGGATTTCACCTGCCGGGCGAACTGATCGGACTTGAGAGTCTTGTGTCGGCCCAGCAGATGACCCACGCCATTGCGCTGGAAGACGCGAGACTGTGCCGCATCAATGCGTCCGCGCTACGCGCCCTTGCCGGCAACCTTCCCTCGCTGCACGACAATATCCTGCGGCTGCTCTCCACCGAGGTGCGGGAAGACCATCGCAAGCTGGCTATTCTGGGCGTGCTGAGTGCCGAGGAACGGCTGGTCTCCTTCCTCCTCGATTTCTCGGCGCGACTTTCCGCGCGCGGGTTCGCTGCGAAAGAGTTCCGGCTCCGTATGACGCGCGAGGAGATCGGCAGCTATCTCGGACTGAAGCTGGAAACCATCAGCCGGCTGTTCTCCAGGCTATCCGACGCTGGCTTGATCAGCATCCGGCATCGGAGCGTACAGCTTCTCGACATGGCGGCGTTGCATGCGATTCATTCCCGCGCTGTGTCGGAAAAGCCTGCGAAGCTGGACGCTCTGGCACCGGATCGGAAAGATATCGGCGCGTGAACTCTGCGGCAGATCAAGGTTGCCCGATGCGGAGAGCACCGCATCAGGCTTAGCATGGGTGCCAGAAGGATTCCCCGTCCTTCTACCCCGTTTTGAACAGGCCGCTGTCCGCAAGGATCGTGGCCTTCTTTTTCTTATTCGTTACGCCTTGCCTATGCCATTTCTGGCAGGGTACCGCGGTAGGGCCATGATCGTTGAGACTGGATAGCCCGCATGGATCGGTCAACAGCGTCATGTTGCCGATATCCAGCCTTTCCAGAATCTGGGCGCAGATGCCGCGCAGTCGCAGCGCCTCGAGATTCGGGTCGCATGACGCTCTGGCGGCTCCTAAAGCCGGCGTCGAACGGGGCGCCGTCGTGGCCTCGTCGCAGTTGACAAGCAGTGCGATGCCGCGCCCCGTGGTCTGGAGCTTTGCCAAGGTGTCTGGCAGAGACCGCGAGTGCCAACTGACCTCCAGGTCCATTAGGTCCAGAATTGATCCCCCCTCATGAACGCCTACCGGAACCTGATCCTCTGGCGACCAACGCCCGCACGCGAGCGCAACATGATCACCGCCGAATCTGTCCCGGAACCGCGTACAGCGGAATATGCCGTAGGCGGTACGAACCATTCGATCAGAAAGCCGTTCGACCAGCACTTCGGTTGCGGTGCGGAACGTGATCAGGTCTGCAATTGTGCCCATCTTGAGGCCATGCCGGCTCGCAAAACCTGCGAGGTCCGGCAGTCGCGCCATGGTGCCATCGTCATTCATGATCTCGCAGATGACCGCAGCGCGCGACAGGCCGGCGAGGCCGGCCAGGTCACAGCCTGCCTCTGTATGCCCGGGACGCATCAGCACCCCGCCTTCACGCGCCCGCAGGGGAAAGATGTGGCCTGGTTGCACCAGATCCTGCGCCGTCGCGCCCGCCGCCACGGCGGTCCGCACAGTCTTCGCGCGGTCGGCGGCCGAGATGCCGGAGGTGACACCGCTGGCAGCTTCAATCGACACCGTAAACGCCGTGTCGTGTGCAGCGCCGTTGTTGAGGGTCATCGGCGGTAGCGCCAGGCGCTGACAATGCGCCTCGGTCAGTGTCAAACAGATGAGGCCGCGCGCATGCGTGGCCATGAAGTTGATCGTCTCTGGGGTGACAAGGTCGGCGGCGATCACCAGATCGCCTTCGTTCTCGCGATCCGCGTCATCGACCAGGATGACCAGCTTGCCCGCGGCGAGGTCCGCGACCAGTTCCGGAATTGTCGATAGCATGGCGTTATCGGTTCTCTTGCAACGGATTATCCAGCCACGATGGACACTGCCTTCGTGACGAGGTACGCCTCCATCGCTTCGGGGCCACCTTCTGTGCCGTAGCCGGAGTCCTTGACGCCGCCGAAGGGCATCTCGGCCGAGCTGACCGCCGGCTGGTTGATCCACAGCATGCCGACTTCCATCTGCTGCGAGATCTGCTGAACAGTGCGAATGGATTTCGTGAACGCATAACCCGCGAGCCCGTATTCCAGACGATTGGCTTCGGAAATGGCTTCATCAAGCGTGTCGAAGCCGCGAATCGCCACTACGGGACCGAACGGCTCGTTGTTGAATACGTCGGCATGCTGTGGGACATCGGTCAGTACAGTCGGCATGAAGAAGTTCGCCGTCATGCCGACTCGCTCGCCACCGGTTGCGAGCGTCGCGCCGCTGTGCACGGCGTTCTCGATCATCCGTTCCATCGCGTCGACGCGACGTGCATTGGCAAGCGGGCCGAGCGTAGTCCCTTCGATCAGACCATTGCCGAGTTTCAGGTCCCGCGCAAGGCGCACCATGCGCTCCGTGAATGCATCCTTCAGGCTGTGATGGACCAGGAAACGCGTGGGGGCGATGCAGATCTGCCCGGCGTTGCGAAACTTCGCGGCGCCGGACGCCATCACGGCCAGGTCGACGTCGGCATCTTCCGCCACGATGACCGGTGCGTGCCCGCCCAACTCCATCGTGACGCGCTTCATATGGGCGCCGGCCAGCGCTGCCAGCTGCTTGCCGATCGGGGTCGAGCCGGTGAAGGTGACCTTGCGGATGATGGGGTGCGGGATCAGATAGGCGGAAATCTCCGCCGGATTGCCAAACACCAGACCGACGGTGCCGGGGGGTACGCCAGCATCCACGAAGGTCTGCAGCAGCGCGGCGGGTGACGCTGGAGTTTCCTCCGGCGCCTTGACCACGAAGGAGCAACCGCTGGCTAGCGCGGCGCCGAGTTTGCGCACGACTTGGTTGATCGGGAAATTCCACGGCGTAAAGGCGGCCACGGGGCCCACGGGCTCCTTGAGGACCAGTTGCTGTGCGGCCGGGTTGCGGGAGGGCACGATGCGGCCATAGGTGCGCATGCCTTCGTCGGCGAACCAATCGATGATGTCCGCACCGGCGAGTACCTCGCTGCGCGCCTGGGGGAGCGGCTTGCCCTGTTCCTGTGTCAGCAGGCTGGCGATGGTATCGGCGCGCTCACGCAGCAGGCTGGCAGCGCGGCGCATGGTGGCCGCGCGCTCGCTGGCGGGTATCGCCCGCCATGCCTGGAATCCGCGCTGGGCCGCAGCCAGGGCGCGGTCCAGATCGATGATGCTGGCGTGTGCCACGCGTCCAATCACCTTGCCCGAGGCAGGGTTGATGACGTCCACGGTCTTGCCGCTGGCGGCGTCGCACCATGCGTTGTCGATCAGGAGGCGGGTGTCGGTGTAAGTCGAAGAGATAGTCATGCTCGAATGGTTGGGGATGCAAGTGCGCTAGATCACGCGTGCGTCGCGCAGTTCCGCGATCTGCGAAGGGGACATGCCAAACTCCGCCAGCACTTCGTCCGTATGCTGCCCAAGCGCCGGCGGCGCGTAACGCAACACCGGGGGCGTGTCCGATAGCCGCAGGGGGCTGGCTACGCCGGAGATGGCGGCGATGCCATCGCCAGCGGCGCGCGGCAGTTTCACGGCAAGCTTGCGGGCCTTGACTTGCGGATCGTCGAACGCCTGTGCGATGTCATTGACCGGACCGCAGGGCACGGCACGATGCTCGAGCATCGCGATCCACTCGGCGGTGCTGCGCGAGCGCGTCACGGCCTCCATGGCCTGGATCAGCGCCTCGCGGTGCTCCACGCGCAGCGTGTTGGTGGCAAAGCGCGGATCGCTGGCCAGGGAGGGCTGGTCGGCCGCCCTGCAGAAGCGCTGGAACTGCCCGTCGTTGCCGATTGCCAGGATCATCGCGCCGTCGCGCGTGGGGAAGTCCTGGTAGGGCGCCAGACTCGGATTGCTGTTGCCTTGGCGCTGCGGGATCAGGCCGGTGTTCAGGAACGCGCTGGCCTGGTTGGCGAGAAGTGCGATGCCGACATCCAGCAGCGCCATGTCGATGTGCTGGCCGACGCCCGTGCGATGGCGCACCTCCAGCGCAGCGAGGATGGCGGTGCTGGCATAGACGCCAGTGAACAGGTCCGTCAGCGCTACGCCAACGCGCAAAGGGCCGCCGCCGGGCACGTCGTCAGGCTGCCCGGTAATGCTCATCAGGCCACTGCTGGCCTGGACGAGCAGGTCGTAGCCGGCGCGCATGGCGTACGGGCCATCATTGCCGAAGCCTGTCACACTGCAGTACACCAGCCGTGGGTTCACGGCGCGCAGGCTGTCGAAGTCGAGGCCAAACTGCTGCAGGCCGCCGGTCTTGAAGTTCTCCACCACGATATCGCTTTGCGCCGCCATCTGGCGGAGCAGTGCCTGGCCCTCGGGGGTCGCCATATCGATGGTGACCGAACGCTTGTTGCGGTTGCAGCAGGTGAAGTAGGTGGACTGGTCGGTGTCGCGTCCGTCGGCATCTTTCAGGAACGGGGGGCCCCAGGCGCGCGTATCGTCGCCCACGCCGGGCCGTTCGATCTTGGTCACGTCGGCGCCGAGGTCCGCGAGGATCTGGGTGCACCACGGGCCGGCCAGCACGCGCGTGAGATCGAGCACCTTGATGCCCGCGAGCGCGCCCTGTTGGGATGAGGCTTGCATATTGGATTGCCACATTGAATGACGCCGGCGCGCACGGCGCCGCGCGTCATGGAAGAAGGTCCCTTGCGGGGAAGGCGGTCAGAGCGACCAGGTCATCTGCAGCGACGGACGCCGGGATACCTCCGCATACCAGCCCGCCACGGCCGGGTAGCGTTGGCGCCAGCCGAGGTCGGAGAAGCGCAGGTCGAGGTACCACAACGCGCAGGCAAGGGTCAGGCTGCCGATGTCGATCGCCTCGACCGACAGCAGGTCCGGATTCGCATCGAGCCAGGCCAGCGAGGTTTCTGCCTTGTCGAGTTGACCTGCACGCCATTCGGCCCAGCGGAGCGCCTCCGGGCGGGCCGCTTCTTCATAGCGCGCCAACACGGCGCCATCGAGGATGCCGTCACCGAGCGACTGCAGCGTCAGGGTCGTCCAGCGCTGGGGGCCGCTGCGTGGAAACAGCGTGCCGCGCGCCAGTTCGTCGAGGTACTCGCAGATCACGCGGCTGTCATACAGGACCAGTCCATCGTCCGCGATAAAGGTGGGCACCTTGCCAAGCGGATTCCTGGCGATGACCTCGCGATCGCGTTGGACGGGGTGGACGTTGGCAGGCAGCAGTTGGATGCGTGAGTGCAGGCCTAGCTCGTGCGCCACGACCAGACACTTGCGCACGTAGGGCGAGAACGGGGAGAAGTAGAGCTTCAAGGCTGCACACCGGCGCCTTCAGGCGCGTTGGCCGGGGTAGCGCCCCAGATATTGTTGTCGCGCCAGAAGTTCTCCTTGCGCCAGAAATCGGGCAAGCCGGCAGCGGTGTTGCCGATCACGCGCTGCAACAGGTTCTTCAGCAACTGCACCTCGTCCTGGGTAAAGCCGTGGGTGGCATCCGTTTCGGCAGTCTTCTTCGCGACCATATGATCGCCGGCACACTGCCGGCCTGCCTCGGTGAAGCGGACCACGCCACCGTCCATGCCGTGGTCGATCGTGATCAGGCCTTGCATCGCCAGATCCTGGAAGTGCTCCTCGCTGGCCAGATGTCCGCCAATCTCGACCAGCCGGCTGACTTCCGCCACGCTGCGGCCATCGCCCATGCTCAGGACGGTCAGGATGCTGCGATGGAGGTCGTTCAGGCCGCGCCGCCGCACATCGGCCAGCAGGGGCATCATCAACTGCGCATAGGCGCGGCGCAGCATGAAGCCGAGGAAGTCGTCGTCGTCCGTGACGCGATGGGTCGGCACTGCCACGAGCGGCGGCTGGAGCCTGCCATATCTGCCGCCGTGGAATGCCAGCGGCGCATGGCCGGTGCTGTCGAATGACAGGACTTCGCCAACGAAGATGATGTGGTCGCCACCTTCGTACCGGTATGTGGTGCGGCACTGGAAGCGCGCGGCGCAGCCGTCCAGCAACGGCACCTGCCCCGCGCCACGCTCGACCTGCAGCCCGGCGAAGCGGTCCGTGCCGCTCTTGGCGAACTGGTTCGACACGGCTTCCTGACCTGCCGCAAGGATATGCACGGCAAAGTGATCGGTCTCCATGAACGTGGCAAAGTTCGATGACTTCTTGTCCAGGCTCCACAGCACCATGGGTGGGGTGAGGGAAGCCGAGTTGAAGCTGTTGGCGGTCAGGCCTGCATCCTTGCCGTCCGCGCCCCGGGTGGTCACTACGGTCACGCCCGTGACGAAGCTGCCCAGCGCCCTGCGGAACTGCTTGCTGTCAAACGCATTGTCGTTGCTCATTGTCATCCTCCGACGATGGCGGGTGTGCGGCCATGTGGCCGCACACGCTGTGCCAGGCTTACTGCATGCCGGGCGACCCGGCGTTCGTGTAGATCTTCGACCAGAGCGTCAGCTCCGATGCCACGGTCCTAGTGTGCTGTTCGGGTGATCCGCCCTCGGCGAAGTAGCCGAGTTCGACCAGGCGCTTGGCGACTTGCGGTTGTTGCAGCGCCTGGTTCATCGCGGCGTTGACCTTGTTCACGATGGGCGTTGGCGTTCCGGCCGGGAACGCGATGCCGATCCAGGTGGTAGCCTCGACTTGTCCCATGCCGGCTTCCTTCATGGTGGGCACTTCCGGCAACTGCGGGATGCGCTTGTCCCAGGTTATCGCCAATGCTTTCACCGTGCCGTTCTTGATCTCGGGGATGGCGGCGCCGGCAATCATGAAGGTCAGGTGGACGCGGCCGGGAACCAGATCGAGCAGCACCGGCGGGCTGCCGTTGTACTGCACCGTCTGCATTTTCGACTTGATGGCCTGCTTGTACATTTCGGCCGACAGGAACGTGGTGGGCGTGCCCGAGGCAATCACGTAGTCGTCTGGTTTTGCGGCGAGCAGCTTCTTCAGATCGTCAAGGTTGTCCGCCGGCAGCGACCGCGATGCCAGCAGCACACCCGGCGTCTTGGCGATCATGCCGCCGTGAACGAAGCTCTTGATCGGGTCGTAGGAGAGTTTGGGTTCAATGGCCGGATACACCGCCATGGTCGAGGTACTGCTCAGCCCCATGGTGTAGCCGTCGGGCTTCTCCACTTTCAAGGCGGCGACGCCGATCTTGCCGCCGGCGCCGGGCCGGTTGATGACAACGATGCTCTGGCCCAGGGTCTTGCTCATCTCCTGCATGACGGTGCGGACCAGCACGTCCGTGCCGCCGCCGGCAGGATAGGGAACGATCATCTTGATGGGATGGGACGGGTAGCTCTCGCTGGCGCCAGCGGCGGGAGCCACCAGGGCGAGCGCAGAAAGCAGGCAGCGGGTGCCAGGAATGAAACGACGAAACATGAGGGTCTCCGAGGGGCTGATCAGTTCATCAGGCGCGGCATCACGTGCCGGCCGAAGATTTCCGCTTCCTTGTCGTGCGGATAGCCCGACAGACAGAAGCCGCTGCAGCCCGCGTCGACGAATTCCCGCAACTGCGCCGCGACCTGTTCCGGATTGCCTACCACCGCTACGCCGGCACCCGCGCGGACATCGTTGATGCCCGTCCACAGGTGCGGCGTGAGCTTGCCGTCGGCCACGGTTGCCAGCGTCCGCTGCCGATTGTTGGCCACGGAATCCATGCCCTGGTCGCGCTGTTGCTTGGCCAGCTTCTGTGCTTCCGCCTTCTCGACGAGCTGGTGCGCGAAGTCCCATGCCTCCTGCTCGCTCTCGCGGCAGATGACCTGCAGGCGCATCGCGTACTCCAGTTCGTTCTCGCGGTTGTACTTTGCCGCGCGATCCTTGATCTGCCGGATCTGTTCCGCAATGGCCGAGGGATAGTCGCCCCAGAACAGGTGCACCGCCGAGTGTTTTGCCGAGATCTCGATGGCCTGATCCGAGCCGCCGCCGAGGAAGAAGTCCGGGCAGCCACCGGGCAATTCCGGAATGATGACCGGCTCGTTCACGCGATAGAACTCACCTTCGAAGTTGACCTTGGTTTCGCTCAACAGACGCTTGAGCAGCACAGTTTCCTCTTCCAGCTTGCGGTATCGCGCCTCCTTGGAGGCCGGCTGGCCCTCGGCCACTGCCTCGGCTTCGCTTAGGCCGGCAATCAGATTCAGATAGAGGCGGTTGCCGGTGAACTGGCTGAATGTCGCTATCATCTTGGCCTGTGTGACCGGATGGACGAAGCCGGGCTTGATCGCAACCAGCGGCTTGATCTTCTTCAGGTTTGCGGCAATGAACGACACCGCAGTCCAGGCTTCCCAGCAGCCCTGGCCGACCGGAATGAGGATATATTCGAAGCCGGCATTTTCGGCATTTGCCGCGACTTTCAGAAAATGGTTCAGCGTGCGGGGGATCGCTTTCGACGGATCACCGAAGGCGGTCAGGTCGCCGTTGGTGGGGCAGAACCAGCCCATTTTCAGTTTCTTGCTACTGCTATTCAATTTGAGTCTCCCGTTTCAAGCCGGCATTATCGATTTGTAAATCAGGAAAAATCGTCACCGGAAGATGAGGGGAAGCTTAACGATGCCTCAGGAAAAAGAAAAATAATCAGATTTGATTCGAGGCATTAGGCTGCGTTATGCCCTGCCTCCGGCCCCCGCGCGGAGGCACGGGTACGGGCGTGCAAACGTCGCCGCAGCAAGGGACAGCGGCGAGAGGAGGCGCGGTGCGGAAGCTCGGGGAACGGAAGTCGGACGGTGCGGGGCCGTAGCAGGTTTCGGGTTAACACCCATGCGCCTCGCTGGCGTTCCTTGCCGTGGAGATCCCCCCGGCAGCACATTTTCAAATACTGCTTACTGGTCCAGTTGCCAGTTCTTCAGTATTTCGCTGGCGCGGGCCGATAACCAGGCCACACCCGGGTCCGATTGAAACCGGGTGTGCGAAGTCATAATAAGCTGCGATGGCGGCACTTCAATCGGTAAATCGTAGACGGTAAGCCCTAAAATGCCGGCGAATTGCGTCGCGGCTGCCTTTGGGAGATGGCAGATATAACCGCATTGTGCGGCGACCAGCGCCATGACCATGTAATTCTGGACCACGGCGGCAATGGGTCTTCTCAGGCCCTGCCGGGCGAGGACGTGATCGACGATGCTGCCCCGATGGTCGAGCGGCTGCATGACGACGTGTGGAATGGACAGGTACAGCGACATCGGCAGAACGCGCTCCGCCGGGCCTATCGACGTCGCAAGCAGCGCCACCAGGGGTACTTCTCCCAGCGTTTCGTTCTGGATCGCCTGGCCCTGGATATCGCGCGTACTGAGTATCAACTGAAGATCGCCATCCTCAAGCATGGTGCAGGCTGTACGCGTGTCGGGCATGGCGCGGAGCCGCAGCACGACGTTCGGCGCTTCGTCGCGAAGCGCCTTGGCCAGCAGCGGGGCGATCGACAGTTCCACGATCTCGCTTGTGGCGATATGGAACTCACGGACGGCGACGGCGGGATCGAAGACGCCTTCCGCAAACAGCGACCCACCGAGTTCGTCCAGCGCCCGCCGCACCGGAATCACCAGTTGCTGGGCCCGCGCTGTCGGCTGCAAGCCGGCGCGGCTTTGCAGGAAGAGGTCGTCGCCCAGCGCCGTGCGCAGGCGCTTGAGCGCCTGGCTCACGGCGGGCTGGGTCAGCGACAGCTTTTCACTGGTGCGCGTGACGCTCCGCGTCTCCCACAATTCAAGAAACACAACCAGAAGATTCAGATCGAATCGCTTGAGATTGGCTTGCGGCACATCTCTCCTGCGGGCGGGCTATCGTGGCAACTGGGGCCGGGGCGGAAAGTGTACACGCCCCATCGACATCAGTTTGCAGTGGGCATGGCGAACTCGGCGCCGCGCGCGGTGTCGTTGGGCCAGCGTTGCATGATGCTCTTCTGCCGGGTGTAGAACCGGACGCCTTCTTCGCCATACGCGTGCATGTCGCCAAACAGCGAGCGCTTCCAGCCGCCGAAGCCGTGCCACGCCATCGGCACGGGGATCGGCACGTTGATGCCGACCATGCCAACTTCGATACGACGGGCGAATTCGCGCGCCACTTGCCCATCCCGCGTGTAGCAGGCCACGCCGTTGCCGAACTCGTGCTCGTTGACCAGCTTTACCGCTTGCGCGAAATCGTCTACGCGCACACACGACAGCACGGGGCCGAAGATCTCTTCCTTGTAGATACGCATTTCGGGAGTGACGTTGTCGAACAGCGTTCCGCCGGTAAAGAACCCCTGCTCATGGCCGGGCACCTTGTAGTTGCGGCCATCGACAACAAGCTTCGCGCCTTCCTGCACGCCGAGCGCCACGTAGTTCTCGATGCGTTCGAGCGCCTGGCCGGTCACGACGGGGCCCATCTCGGCGTCAGCTTCCATGCCGTTCTTGATGATGAGTTCCCGTGCGCGCGCTTCCAGCTTCGGCATGATCTTGTCGGCCACGTCGCCGACGAGCACGGCCACGGAGATGGCCATGCAGCGCTCGCCCGCCGAGCCGTATGCGGCACCGATCAGTCCATCGACGGCCTGGTCGATATCGGCGTCCGGCATGACCACCATGTGGTTCTTTGCACCGCCCAGGGCCTGCACCCGCTTGCCGAGCCGCGCGCCCGTCTCGTAGATGTAGTTCGCAATCGGCGTCGAGCCGACGAAGCTCACGGCCTTGACCTCCCGGTGATGGAGCAGGGCGTCGACCACCGTCTTGTCACCTTGCACGACGTTGAAAACGCCATCGGGCAGTCCGGCTTCCTTGAGCAGGCGGGCCATGAAGAGCGATGCCGAAGGATCGCGCTCGCTTGGCTTCAGGATGAAGCAGTTGCCGGTGGCGATGGCGACCGGGAACATCCAGCACGGCACCATGCAAGGGAAATTGAACGGGGTGATGCCTGCCACAACGCCCAGCGGCTGGCGCAGCGTCCAGTTGTCCATGCCGGTGGAGACCTGGTCGGTGAAGTCGCCCTTGAGCAGTTGGGGAACACCGCATGCAAATTCGATGATGTCGATGCCGCGGCTGACTTCACCGGCCGCATCGCTGAGCACCTTGCCGTGCTCGGCGGTAATGATCGCGGCAAGTTCGTCCTTGTGCCGGTTCATCAGTTCGAGGAACTTGAACATGACGCGCGCCCGGCGAATCGGCGGGGTGTCGGCCCACTTCGGAAACGCTGCAGCGGCGGATGCGACGGCTACATCGACGTCCTGCGCCGTGCCCAGTCGAACCTGGCGCGCGACCGCGCCAGTAGCAGGATTGAACACGGCCTGCGACCGCTCGCCGTTGCCTTGATACGGCTCGCCGGAAACAAAGTGAATCACCTCGGCGGGGTGGGTATAGGGCGCAGTCATGGTCATCTCCTGTCAGTGTCGGGCGGGGATCGACATACCCGCCGCGTGATCGATGACTGGAGTGTATGGATGGCCGCTCCCGCGGGGTAGTCACCCACCGCCGAACATATTGTTCAGGAAATTTAGCCACTGCCATGTTATAGATACGAAAAGTTCCATCAAACAAGTGCCGATTAAGGAGTGTCTGGATGCGCAAGGACCATGTGGAGGACCTTTGGGAGCACCTGCATTGGCTTGTGGTGCTGCATCAGCAAGGCAGTTTCAGCAAAGCTGCCGCACGCCTTGGCGTCAGCAAGGCCTCGATGAGCCAGCACATTACGGATCTCGAGAAGGCCGCCGGCATTACCCTGGTGCAGCGGACTACCCGCAGCGCTTCGTTGACGGATGCGGGGCGGCAAATGGTCGAGTCCATGCGTGGCGCGTTCGAGCAGATCGCAACGGGCTACGCCCAGGTGCGCGACCTGGCGGGCGCACCCAGGGGGTTTCTTCGCGTGACGGCGCCAGTGGCTTTTGCCAGGCAACAACTGATACCTCGTCTGCCCGATTTCCTGCGCCGTTATCCGCAGATCCAGCTTGAGTTGGATATGTCGGATCGATTGCGGCCGCTGGCGCAGGAGGGCTTTGACATCGCCGTCAGGCATACATCGACCCCGCCGGAGACCCACGTCGCATGGACCCTCGCGGCCACGCGCTCGGTGCTGGTGGCAAGCCGTGCGTACCTGCGGAGCAGGGGGACGCCGGAGACGCCGCAAGCCTTGATGGGCCATGCATGCCTTCACTATCCACGGCTGCAGGGCGCGGCCACATGGACCTTTGTTCCTGCGGTGGCGGAGCGCAATGTCCGACATGCCGATCCCGTGACGGTGCCGGTGACGGGTCCCTTGTCCGTGAATAACAGCGAAGCCTTGCGCGATGCCGCAATCGAAGGCCTGGGCATCGCGCTGCTTCCGGACTTCAGCGCCCAATCGGCGCTGGAAACCGGACGGCTCGTCGAGGTCCTGCCGGAATGGCGTTCAGCGGGTGCCTTCGGGGATTGGCTCTACGCCATCCGCCCCTACTCCGCGCATGCCTCGCGGGTCTCGCAAGTCTTCGTGGAGTACTTGCGAGAGTCCTTCGCGCAAGGGTTTACCTCAACGCCCCCAACCCTGATCTGACGCGCGTCGCGCAATACGTCGACTACAAGGCGCTTTTGGCCTTTTAGTTCAAAAAATATCAAGTTATTTAATATTGATTCAGAAATATCGATTACTTAAACTCGCTTCAACACCCACCCACAAAAGACTCAGGGGAAAAGTGATGGAGGCGACAAAGGCCGCGCAACGCACGCTGAAGGTACGTATTGCCCGCGGCACCGAGGACGGCAATTTCACGACCTATGAGGTGCCATGGCGCGAGAACCAGACCGTTCTCGACGTGGTGACCGAAGTGCAGCGGCGTATCGAACCAACCCTGTCCTACCGCTTCGCGTGCCGGGTTGGGGTATGCGGATCCTGCGCGATGACGGTGAACGGCAAGCCGCGCTGGACATGCCGCACCCACGTCAGCCGCGTAGAAGAGGATGGCGTGATCGTCATCGAGCCGTTGCGCAACATGCCGCGCATCAAGGACCTCGTGGTCGACATGTCGGAGTTCTTCGACAAATGGAAGAAGGCCGGCAGCACCTTCGTGGGCACCGCGACGCGCCATGAGCCCCCGGCCGCGGTATCCCCGACCAGCAAGAAGCGAAAGATGGCCGACGCTGCCATCGAATGCATCAACTGCGGCGTTTGCTATGCGTCCTGCGACGTGGTGGCATGGGACAAGGAGTACCTCGGTCCCGCCGCGTTGAATCGCGCATGGACCCTCTTCAACGACGAACGCCATGCGGACCCCAAGGACGTGCTGAAGAAGGCGACTTCCGGCAGCGGCTGCAATTCCTGCCATACGCAGGGCAATTGCATGACGCACTGCCCGGTCAGCCTGAGCCCGACGGGAAGCATTGCCGGCCTGAAGAAGAATGCCCTGCTGCAATTCCTGAAGGGAGGGGACTGATCATGGAGCAGCGTCTGTTCGCCCTTCAGCGCCTCAGCGCGATGGTCATGGCGCCGTTCGTGCTGGTACATCTGGGGATCATCCTCTATGCAGTGCGAGGCGGCCTGACCGCCGCCGAGATTCTCGCGCGCACGCAGGGCAGTCTTTTCTGGATTCCGTTCTATTCCCTGTTCGTGATCAGCGTGGCGGTGCACGTGCCGATCGGGCTGCGCAACATCCTGATCGAATGGGCGCGCCTGAGCCGCGGCGCCGCATCGGTGTGCTGCTTCCTCTTCGGCCTGTTGCTGCTGTCGATGGGCCTGCGCGCGGTTGCCGCAGTGGGAGGCTTGCTGTCATGAAGTCTCCGAGAAACCACCGCGCCTACTGGGCCTTCCTTGGTCACCGCCTGTCGGGGCTGGCGCTTGGCGTCTTCCTGCCCGCGCACTTCTATGTCCTTGGACTCGCGCTGGAGCAACAGGCGCGTATGGACGCGTTCCTGAAATTCGCCGACATGGGCGCCGTCAAGTTCGGCGAATGGGGCCTGGTGCTGCTGTTGTCCATCCACATGTGCTTTGGCCTGCGACTGCTGGCGCTTGAACTCCTGCCATGGAGTACCACCCGAGACGCGCGCCTGTCGTGGATCAGTTGGGGTGGTGTGCTGTCGCTGTGCGTCGGCGTGATCTTTGCCCTGGGGGTTATTTGAAATGCAGATCGAGAACCACAAGACGGACATCCTGATTCTTGGCACGGGCGGGGCAGGGCTGTTTGCCGCCCTGCATGCCAAGAAGGCCAATCCTGCGCTCAAGGTTTCCGTGGCGGTGAAGGGCCTGCTCGGCAAGTGCGGCTGCACGCGGATGGTGCAGGGCGGATACAACGTGGCGCTGTCCACGGGCGATTCGGTCGAGCGCCATTTCATGGACACGATTGAGGGCGGCAAATGGCTGCCGCGCCAGGATCTGGCCTGGCGGCTGGTCGAAGGCGCGGTCGAGCGCGTGCGGGAACTCGAGAACGAGATCGGCTGCTTCTTTGACCGCAACCCCGACGGCACGCTGCACCAGAAGGCTTTCGCGGGCCAGAGCTTTGACCGCACCGTCCACAAGGCGGACCTGACCGGTATCGAGATCATCAATCGCCTGATGGAACAGGTGCGGGCCCTGGATGTGGAAGAGCTGGAGGAGCACCGCGCCATCGAGCTGATCCCGGCCGCGGATGGCTCCGGCATCGCCGGCGTGCTGTTCATCGACATGCGGCGCGGCACCTACCGCTTCGTACAGGCCAAGGCGGTGCTGCTGGCCACCGGTGCGGGCCCGACGATGTACCGCTACCACACGCCATCCGGCGACAAGACCTGCGACGGCCTGGCGATGGCCATGCGCTACGGGCTGAGCCTGCGCGACATGGAGATGGTGCAGTTCCACCCGACGGGACTGCTGGGAGGCCCGGATACCCGCATGACCGGCACGGTGCTCGAAGAGGGCCTGCGCGGTGCCGGCGGTTGGCTGGTCAATGGCAACGGCGACCGTTTCATGACCAACTATGACGCACGCGGCGAGCGCGCGACGCGCGACGTGGTCAGCCGGGGCATCTACGCCGAAATGCGCGCAGGCCGGACCGGCCCGATGGGTGGGATCTACATCCAGATGAGCCACCTTGGACCCGAGAAGGTGGCCAGGACGTTCCCCGGCATGGTCAACCGCTGCAAGGATTGTGGCTTTGACCTGGCCGGCGGTCGCGTGGAGGTGGTGCCCACCGCTCATTATCTGATGGGCGGCGTGGAGTTCGATGTGGATTGCAGCACCGCTTCGCCGGGACTGTTTGCGGCCGGGGAGGATTGCGGCGGCGTGCACGGCGCCAATCGCCTGGGCGGCAATGGCGTGGCGAACTCGACGGTATTCGGCGGCATCGCCGGCGATTCGATGGCTGCGTATGCCACCGGTGTGCAGCATTGGAAGGAGCCGGACAAGCGCGTCATCCTGCGCGGTATCGAGCGTGCCGAGTATCCGTTCTCGAAGGCTCCCGGCGCCATTCACGAGTTGCGCGATACGCTCGCCCAGACGATGTGGGACGACGTCGGCGTACTGCGTCACGAGGCGGCGATGCGCCGGGGACTGGATTCCATCGCTTCGCACAACGCGGCGCTGCTGGCCATGGGCGTTCCGGATGGCGACCGCCGCTACAACGTCACCTGGCATGACTGGCTCAATCTGCAAAGCCTCGTGGACATGTCCCGCGTGATCACCGTTTCCGCATTGGCGCGCGAGAACAGCCGGGGCGCCCACTTCCGCGAGGACTTCCCGGAGCCCGGCGATTTGCACGGCAGCCGCTACACCCGAGTGACCGCGGACGGCGACGATATTCGTCTGGACATGGTGCCGGTGAAGTTCGACATCGTGACGCCAGGCACGTCCCTGATTACCGGTGAGGCCGGTCAACCCCCAAAAGTTGCAGCATAGAGGACCGCTACGATGACCATCTCCATCGATCGGGTCGAGGAAGCCGCGTTCGAGATCATGAAACGCGCGGCGATCGAGATCCCCAAGGACTACAAGCAAGGCATCCAGGCGTTGCAGAAGACCGAGACCGGCAAGCTGCCGCGCTTCGTGATCCACGCCATGCAGGACAACTGGGAAGCGGCGGACCAGGACCGGCGCCCCATGTGTGCCGATACCGGGCTGCCACGCTACTACGTCAAGGTTGGCAACAACGCTTCGGTGCAGCGCGGCTTCGTCGCGGTCGAGCGCGCGCTGCGCAAGGCCACGGCCGATGCCACGCTGGCGGTGCCGCTGCGGCCCAATCGCGTGCACCCGCTCTGGCGCACGGACAACAACAATAACGTCGGCATCAATGCGCCGGAGATCGAGTGGTCGTTCGAGCCCGACGCCGACTGGGTCGACATCACGACCGTGCACAAGGGCGGGCTGTTCGGCACCGACTACCGGATGCTGTTCCCCGGCGACGGCATCGACGGCATCAAGCGATTCGTGCTCGATACGCTGATTGCCTTCGGCAAGCGCGGGCTGGCATGCCAGCCGGCCATCGTCGGCATCGGCCTGGGCGGCTCGAAGGATACCTGCATGCAGCTTGGCAAGCAGGCGGCCTGCCTGCGCGTGGTGGGCGATCGCAATCCCGATCCCAAGATCGCCGAACTCGAGCGCGAACTGATGACGCTGGGCAACTCGATCGGCATGGGTGCCATGGGTTTCGTGGGCTCGTCGATGGTGGTGGACTGCCATATCGAGGTAGGCCACACCCACACGGGCGGGATGCCGATCAGCCTCCACACGTTCTGCCTGTCGTCGCGGCGGGCAACGGCCCGGATTCACCCGGACGGCAACATCGAATATCGCACGGACCCCCAGTGGTTCACCCCATACCTGCGCAGGGAGACGGTCGAATGGTAAGCCCCCAAGACGATGAACTGAAGGTCTTCCACATCAATCTGCCAGCCACGACGGAAGACCTCGCAAGACTTGAGCTGGGCTCGGCCGTCTACTTGACCGGCCTGGTCTATACCGCCCGGGAAGGCATCTACAAGAAGGTGCTCGATGAGGGCCTGGAGGCACCGGTGGAACTGCGCGGGCTCAGCAACGTGAACTTCCACTGTTCACCGGCTGCGGCGCCCAACGAGGACGGCGGCTACAACGTAGGCGCGGTGACCGCGACGGCAAGCTTCCGCTTCTCCAAATGGATTCCCAAGTGGATGGAGAAGACGGGGTGCCGCATCTTTATCGGCAAGGGTGGCATGCCCGCCGACGACTACAAGCGCGTGCTGGCGCCCGGCGGGGCGATCTACCTCACAACCGTCGGCTATGGCACGGGCGCGCTGCTTGGGCGCGGCATCAAGCGTGTGCAGGACGTGTTCTGGCTGGATGAACTCGGCATTGCACAGGCGATGTGGATGTTCGACGTCGAGAACTTCGGTCCGTTTATCGTCGAGAGCGACCTGGAAGGCAATTCGCTGTTTGCGCAGCACGCGGAGGTCATCAACGCCGGGATCGACAAGCTCTACGCCGGCCTCAAGCCGCCGGCGCTGCACCGGTACGGCGAGACCGACGATCGCAAGAACGAGGTGATGTAAGGCCATTCCCGCATCCAACCAGCCAGGAAGACGACATGATCATTGATTTCAGACTCCGCCCGCCGGTCGGCGGCTTTCTCGACACGTTGATGTACTCGGCCGGCGAGCGGCGCGACGGCTTTACCCGGACCGTTGGCTTCGAGCCTTCCCCCGCAGCGCAACGACAGTCCATGGAACTGCTGCTCAAGGAGATGGACGAAGGCGGGGTCGACAAGGGCGTGGTGGTCGGTCGCCTTGCCGGCACGCTGGGAAGCGTCTCCAATGAAGACGTCGCACGCATCGTGGGCGACTATCCGGAGCGCTTCATCGGTGCCGCCTCGATCGATCCGACGAACCGCGTGGCGGCGTGCAAGACCATTTCGGATGCGGTCGCCCACGGGTTCAAGGCCATTAATATCGAGCCCGGCTCCTACCCGGTTCCCATGTACGCGGACGATCGACGCCTTTATCCGATCTACGCGCACTGCGAGGATCTGGAGGTGCCGGTGATCATGATGGTAGGCGGAACAGCCGGCCCGGACTTGAGCTACTCCGACCCCGTGCGCACTGATCGCGTGCTGGCGGACTTCCCTAAGCTGAAGGTCGTCGTTGCGCACGGCGGCTGGCCCTGGGTGACCGAGATCCTGCATATCGCGTTCCGCCGCCCGAATATGTACCTTTCGCCTGACATGTACTTCTCGCGGATGCCAGGCTGGGAGGAATACGTCAAGGCCGCGGATTCCTTCCTCGCAGACCGCATGCTGTACGCAAGCTCGTTCCCATTCTGCCCGGTACGGGACTACAAGCAGTGGTTCGAAACATTGCCGATCCGTCCCGAGAACCTCGAAAAGGTGATGGGTGGCAACGCCCGCCGCCTGCTGGGCATCTAGAGTTCGACATGGACGTCAAGACGCTCTACACGCTGGTAGCCATCGCCGACCGGGGCAGCTTCGCGGAGGCCGGCAATGCTATCGGCCTGACGGTATCGGCCGTCAGCATGCAAATGCGCTCGCTCGAAGAGGAGTTGGGCATCACGATCTTCGATCGTAGCCGCAGGCCGCCGGTATTGACGGACGCCGGCCTCGCCTTCACGAATCGCGCCCGAGACCTGCTGACCCACTGGGAGAGCATGAGCGCGGCCCTCAAGCGCGATGCGGCTGGCGGTGTGCTCAAGCTCGGCTCGGTTCACACCTGCGTCTCCGGGGTGTTGCCGCTGGCCTTGAAGCGCCTGCACCAGCAGGGTCATCGCATCGACATTCACCTGACCACGGGCCTGACACACGATCTGGAACGGGCGGTGCACCGGCGGCAACTCGATGTCGCCGTTGTTACCGAGCCGGAGGTTCCACGCCTGGACCTGCAGTTCATGCCTTTCTTCAACGAAGAGTTTGTCGTGATCACCCACGCCACTACGCGCGGCGATTCGGACAAGGGTGTGCTGGAAACCACGCCTTATGTGCGATTCAATCGCACGGCGCGCGTGGGCCTGCTCGTTCAGGAAGAAATGGTGCGACGACAGATCGCCGTCCGCTCGACCATGGAGATCGACACGCTCGAAGGCGTCATCGCGATGGTCGCCAACGGCCTGGGATCGTCAGTGGTGCCGGCCCGTGGCGTCGAGAACGAATTTCCGGCGTCGATTCGCACCATTCCGTTCGGCTCGCCGCCGCTGATGCGTCGCATCGGGATTCTGGTGCCGCGCGACAACCCCCGTGCGCATCTGTCGAGGTTGCTGCTGGACGCATTGACCGCTGTCACGACACCCGCCAGCACACCGGACGACGGCCGCCCGAAGCTGGTGCAGAAGGGCTGACGCATGCGGTAAGGACGTATACGAAAGTCGCATACGAAAGCGACGCCACACAAAGGAGACAACGATGAACGCAGCAAGCACTGGCAAGGCCATCTGGCATTGGTTTGGACGAGGGCGGCACGGGTTGAGCCGGATACGTCAGCATCCCATTGTGAAAGAGCTGTGCGGCGATGCGGACGCCAGGCGATACAACACATCGACCGCGGCAGCCATGTTTGCGTTTGCGATTGCTCCGCTAGCCATGGTGCCGGCTCACGCGGAGGAATGGCCGGGCAAGCCGATTCGTCTGGTAGTGCCGTTTGCCGCGGGCGGCGCGACCGATCTGCTTGCACGTGCGGTGGCCGTGGAACTGGGCAAGCAATGGAAGCAGCCCGTTGTCGTGGACAACCGCCCGGGTGCAGGCGGTGCCGTGGGCGCGGAAGCCGTAGCCAAATCCGTGCCGGATGGCTACACGCTGCTGCTCGCCTCCGGCAGCATGTTCACGGTCAACCCGTTCATCTATCAGAAGCTTCCCTACTCGGCTGAAAGCTTCGAGATGATCAGCAAGATCGCCAGTGGGCCGATGGTGGTGACGGTCAACACGAAGATTCCGGCGAAAACGATGACCGAGCTCATCGCTTATGCAAAGGCCAACCCGGGAAAATTGACCTTCGCGTCGGCAGGCAACGGTAGCCAGGTGCATATCGCCAGTGAAGCGTTTGCCGACGCTGCCGGCATCGACGTCGTGCATGTGCCGTACAAGGGCGAAGGACCGGCCTATGCGGACCTGATGGCGGGCACGGTAGACATGACAGTGGGGAACATCAATGCCATCTCCCCGCTCCTCAAGGGCGGCCGTCTTCGCGCGCTTGCCGTGACGGGCAACGAACGGTCCGCGCTGCTTCCTGACGTGCCGACTGTCGCGGAGGCGGGGCTGGAGGGCTTTACGTTCTATGGCTGGTTCGCGCTGATGGCGCCGGCCGGCACGCCAAAGGCGTTGACGGCGAAAATGTATGCCGACCTGGAGCGCGCCGCTGCAGAACCGGGCATGCAGCGCTATCTGGCCGCGCAAGGCATGGCCAGGACGATCACGCCGAAAGGTCGTCTTCCCGAGGAGATTGCCCAGGAATCGGGGCGCTGGAAGCCGCTGGTGACAAAGCGAAAGATCTCCGCCAACTAGGACGGGCACAGGGCATGGGCACTGAACATTACGCAGCCCTCGGGGCAACAGTGGTTGGCGCCTACACGGTGTTCGGACTCACCGGCTTCGGTGCGGCGATGGTCGCCGTGCCGATCCTGGTGCAGTTCATCCCGCTGCAGTTTGTGGTGCCGCTGCTGCTTCTGCTCGATCTTGTGACGACCACAATGGTTGGCCTGCGCAACTGGAGCGCTGTGTCTCGTCAAGAGCTGTCCCGCCTGATCCCGTTCATGATGGTGGGCGTGGCGCTCGGCACGACCGTACTGGCCAAGGTCGAGTCCCGCTGGCTGCTTGTCGGGTTGGGACTCTTTGTGCTCATCATGACGGGGCGGACGCTCCTTGGCGGCGCGCATCGGGAGGAAGAGGCGGCGAGGGGGTGGTCAGTGCCGGCCGGCGTCGTGGGCGGTGTGTTCAGCGCATTGTTCGGCACCGGAGGTCCGGTCTACACCATGTACCTGTCCCGGCGACTTCCGCGGATCGACGAGTTTCGCTCGACCATCGCGGCTGTCATCATGGTGAGTGCGCTGGTGCGCCTGACAGCATTTGCATACAGCGGATTGCTGTTTCAGAGCGATCTGCTGCGCAGTGCCGTGTTCGCCCTGCCATTCGGCCTCGTCGGCCTGGCGATAGGTTCTCGCCTGCGTCGTCGGATCTCGCCCGACGCGGTGCGTCGCGCGCTCTTGGTCCTTCTCTGCATCAGCGGCGTTTCGGTGCTCTGTCGCGGCTTGTTGATGCATTGAGACAAACTTAACAGGATTTTTATCGCGCTCGACGCCATCTTGATGCAGCTTGTATCTGAGTCCGCATACGCTTGATTTGTCACCGTACGATATCAATCGAGGATAAAGATGTGGCTCAGATTTGCACTTGGCGGCCTTGCGATGTTGGCGGTAGTTGCCCTGTTCTGGTTCCAGTTCCGACTGGCAAACAAGGTCTCCCGCGTGGAGGACGTCGCTTTCGATCATCTGGAACACAAGGCAAAGTCGCATTGACCCCGCAGCGGGGCCATCAGACGGTTCAGAACGTGTACGCCGCCGACAGGTAGACGAAGTTTGTATTGTGGCCGCCCACGGCGCTGAGGATTTTTGCGACGTCGACATGCACCAGGCCGGCATTCATGACAATGTGCCGGTCCACCTGCCAGTACACGTCAAAGGCAAGCTGGCTGCCCGTGTAGCGCCCGGCGCGACCCGCCGTGCCGGGAATGGGCGTGGCCACGCTCGTGTAGACGGCATCGTTGGTCGTCTGTCGCCAGATAAAGTCCCAGGACAGGGTCAGCTTGAGTCGCGGAATCGGCTTTAGCGTCAGGGACGGCTGTAGGTCCATGACATTCGATGCACCCAGTAGTCCTGCCTGATTGAAGTACGCCAGTTTTGGAAACAGGCCGCCATACGTGCCCAGCTTTCCGTCGCGCGGATTGGTATCACCACTGCCGATGGTGGCCTTGATGCCCGCACGCGCCTTCCAGTCGGCGACGGAAAATCCATAGCCGGTGTCGGTGGAGAAGCCCCAGGCAAGCAAGTCCTGCGCGCCAAAACTGCCAAACTGTCCTAGGGCTTCCCAATCCAAGTCCCACTGACCGTGCGTGCCAAAGACCCGCCCACCAACGGAATGCCGTCGCTCCACGCCGGTTCCGATGCTGTACAGCGCGTGGTTGTTCTCGAAGCCAAGGTAGTAGACGTCGATGCCCGATGACGGCACAAAGGTCTTGGGGAAGGTCGAGTAGACGCCCCAAAAGGCCTGCGACTGATTGGGCCGATCGTCGAAATCGCCCGCCTTCAGCAGCACCGGCCGCGTGGCAAACGCATCGATCTTCACACCGCTGTTTGTAGCACCACCCACGCGGACACCATCGAAGGCGCGCCGGACGTTTGGCGCATCCCGCACCGACACCAGCCGTTGCGCGCCGAATGCCATTTCCTGCCGCCCGACCCGCAGCAAGGCGGTGTCCATCGTGCTGCCTGCCTTCGGCACATGCACATCGACAAACGCCTGTTGCACGTCCACCCGGTCTTCGTAAGGCGGTATGGCGACCTCCTTGCCCGGCGCCAGATGATTGCCGAGTTGCACGAATGCGCGCAGATAGTCGCCAGCATGCACGTCGGCATGGAGGAGGAGGCGATGCAACAGGTAGCCGTCCGCCGACGGGCCCGGCACGCCGAAGTTCGGCGCCGAGTAGGATTCGAAGCGCTCTCGAATCTCTCCGCCCAGGCTCAGATAGATGTCCGGGGAACCGAGCGGCCAATACTTGATGGCATCCCAGGCGTCACCGCGCCGCGCCGGATCTTGTAGATAGCGGTAATCCTCTTCGTAACGAAGAAAGCTGTAGGGCGGCGGTGACGACTGGGCGCACCCATCGGACGACATGCCTTGGAGATAGCAGGCCAGTACCACCAGCGGTGCGGACGCTCGTATGCCCATGGGTGACATTGACCACGATTACGTTCAAGGAACCGGCAGGGCCGCCAGGGCCATGCCGGTTCCGACGCTTAGCGCGCGGAGTCCAGCGCCTCGCCCTTCTTCTGCACGTCTTGCGCCTTCGCGTAGCTTTCGATCAGCAACTGGTAGGCCGGGAAGATCTTCGTGTAGATCTCCGCCCATTGCTGCGCGTCATCGCGATGCCACGTGCGTTGCAGCTCGGAGGCCACGCCGGCGGTATCCATCGGTACCACACCGGCCTGCACCACGCGGGCCAGCGTGATTTCCTGCGCCATCTTCGAGTAGGTGCCGGAAGCATCCACTACGGCGAAAACCCGGTACCCGTCAGCCACGGCGCTGATGGACGGGAACGCCATGCACACACTCGTGATGGTGCCGGCGATGATCAGGGTTTTCTTGCCCGTCGCTTCCACGGCGGCGACGAATTCGGGGTTGTCCCATGCATTGATTTCGCCTTTGCGCGCGACGTACTTCGCGTGCGGTGCGTTCTCGTGAATCTCCGGAATCAGCGGGCCATTGGGCCCTTGTGGCACGGAGGCCGTAGTAATGACCGGCAGCTTGCACAGCGTCGCCATCTTTGCCAGGGCGGCGGCGCGCTGGCGCAGTTCCGGCATGGGCATATCGCCTACGGTCTGGAAGAGACCGCTCTGATGATCGATCAGCAGCATCGCCGAGTCGTCCGGGTCGATGACAGGTCGCTTGCCGTTGAAGTTGGCGGGTTGGGACATGATGGGTCTCCTGGGTAAGGGGCGGTGGCATCGCACCGTGTGGAAGGTCTGGCCGCTAGCGACCATTCGTCGGATGGAGAAAGCATAGGATTGGGACGCGGGACGCACTAGAGTGCTAGATTGGACGTCATAGTCCTATCTGGTGAACGATGAAGGGAGAAGGAAGTGGCGTGCAGGACCTAAATGACCTCTACTTCTATGTGCAGGCGGTTGAGCACGGCGGATTCGCGCCGGCTGGCCGCGCACTGGGAATGCCCAAGTCCCGGCTTAGCCGGCGCATCGCCGTCCTGGAGGAACGACTTGGCGTTCGGCTGATCCAGCGCTCGACGCGCCGCTTCACCATGACCGAGATTGGCCGTACCTACTACGAGCATTGCAAGGCGATGCTGATGGAGGCCGAGGCTGCACAGGAAGCCGTGGAGCTGACGCGCGCCGAGCCGCGCGGTACCGTCAGGGTGACCTGTCCGGTGGCATTGCTGCACGCGCACGTCGGCGACATGCTGGCCAGGTTCATGGCCGCGCACCCGCAGGTGATCGTGCATCTGGAAGCGACCAATCGGCGCGTGGATCCGGTCGGCGATGCTGTGGATGTTTCCATCCGCGTCAGGCCGGCGCCATTGCAAGACAGCGACCTTGTCATCCGCGTGCTGGCGGAACGCAGGCAATGTCTGGTGGCCAGTAGCGCCCTGGTAGAAGGGCAGCGCGAGCTGCCACGCGCGCCGGCTGATCTCGCCGACCTGCCAAGCCTTGCACTGGGCGCAACGCAGGCGGAATACGCCTGGGCGCTGTTTGGTCCGGATGGGGCGCAGGCGGTGGTGCGACATCGCCCGCGCCTGGTGACAGGCGACATGATTGCACTGCGAGCCGCAGCACTGGCAGGTGTCGGTATCGGCCAGCTGCCGGTGATGATGGTACGTGAGCAGTTGAACAGGGGGCAGCTGGTACGGCTCCTGCCGGACTGGGCACCTCGCGCCGAACTGCTTCACGTCGTATTCCCGTCCCGGCGCGGCGTCTTGCCAGCCGTACGCGCATTAATCGAGTTTTTGGTCGAGAGATTTGCCGAAATGGACGAGGAGTAGGGGCGGGCCGCAGTAGATGTTGAGTAGGCTTCTTTGCGGCGGTCTCTTCACTCCAATCCGATTTGGCATGTTTCCTGCCTTGTTGAGGCCATCGCCAAGCGCCCCCTCGAATCCGCAGGAAATATGAAGATTCAGTCGGAAATTTCTGCAAGGGCGCCGCTTTCAGACAGACAAATCGCATGAAGGATGAAGACCGCCGGCACCCACTGACACCCGACGACACGTTTCCGGCCGCGTCCGGTCACGCGGCGGACAACTTCGTCCGCGTGCGCGGGGCCCGTGAGCACAACCTCAAGAACGTCGATGTCGATATCCCACGCAACGCGCTGGTCGTATTTACCGGGGTCTCGGGGTCGGGCAAGTCCTCCCTGGCATTCGGCACGCTTTACGCGGAAGCCCAGCGGCGCTACTTCGAGTCGGTGGCCCCCTATGCCAGACGGCTGATCGAGCAGGTTGGCGTGCCGGAGGTGGATGCGATCGAAGGGCTACCGCCCGCCGTCGCGCTCCAGCAGCAGCGCGGTACGCCGAATGCACGTTCCACGGTTGGAAGCGTCGCCACGCTGGGGAGTCTTGTCCGCATGCTCTATTCGCGCGCGGGCACTTATCCGGCCAGGCAGCCGATGCTGTATGCGGAGGACTTCTCGCCCAACACGGTGGAGGGCGCCTGCCCCACGTGCCATGGTCTGGGGCGCATCTATGATGTGACCGAGCAGTCGATGGTGCCCGACGATACCTTGTCGATACGCGAGCGCGCCATCGCGGCGTGGCCGCCCGCATGGCACGGGCAGAACCTGCGCGACATCCTGGTGACGCTCGGTTACGACGTGGACAAGCCGTGGCGCGAGCTGCCGAAGAAGGACCGTGACTGGATCCTGTTCACCGAGGAACAGCCCACGGTGCCGGTGTACGCAGGATTCACGCCCAAGGAGGTGCGCGCCGCGCTCAAGCGCAAGATGGAGCCGAGCTATCAGGGCACGTTCACGGGCGCCCGTCGCTATGTCCTGCAGACCTTCGCCACGACGCAGAGCGCGCTGATGAAGAAGCGCGTTTCGCAATACATGATTGGACGCGAATGCCCGGCCTGTCACGGCAAGCGGCTCAAGAAGGAAGCGCTATCGGTGACGTTTGCGGGCATGGACATCGGCACGTTCGCGAACCTTCCGCTTGCCCGCGTGGCGGAGATCATGCGGCCGATTGCGCACGGCGAGTGGGCGAGCCCCGAGGCAATCTCCGGCGCGGTGCTGAGCACGAAGGCGATGCGCGCCGCCACGGCGCGGCGCGTGGCGGCAGGGGGATCCGCACACAAGGCGGCGCCCGACGTGCGACGCACGCCCAACCTCTCCGACGAAAAGCGGCTGGCCGCGCAGCGCATCGCGGAAGAGCTGATGGAGCGCGTTTCCACGCTCATCGATCTCGGGCTCGGGTATCTGTCGCTGGACCGCAGCACGCCGACGCTGTCATCGGGCGAATTGCAACGGCTGCGGCTGGCCACGCAGCTATCTTCCCAACTGTTCGGCGTGGTTTATGTGCTCGACGAGCCCTCGGCCGGGCTGCATCCCGCCGATGGCGAAGCGCTGCTGGTGGCGTTGCGACGATTGAAGGCCGCCGGCAACTCGCTGTTCGTGGTCGAACATGACACACAGACCATGCGTCACGCGGACTGGATCGTAGACGTGGGGCCGGCCGCTGGCGAGGGCGGCGGCCACGTGCTCTACAGCGGGCCGCTCGACGGGCTTGCCGCGGTGCAGGCATCGCGTACCGCAGCGTATCTGTTTGGCGAGCAACAGGTGTCCCTGCGAGAACCCCGTGAACCCGCTGGGTGGCTCAAGCTCGTGCATGTCGCCCGCAACAATCTCCACAAAATCGATGCGGCGATACCGCTGGGGTGCTTCGTGGCGGTGACGGGCGTCTCGGGATCGGGGAAGTCGAGCCTGATCAGCCAGGCCCTGCCGGCGCTGGTGAACCGGCATCTTGGCCGCGCCAACGATAGCGATGCCGACGAGGAGCGCGATCCACTGTTCGCGGTGACGGATACGCCGACAAGTGGGCGCGTGGCGGGCGACCTGGAGGCGGTGCGCCGTCTGGTGCGCGTCGACCAGAAGCCCATTGGCCGCACCCCGCGATCGAACCTCGCTACCTATACCGGGCTGTTCGATCATGTCCGCAAGCTGTTTGCCGACACCCCCGCCGCGCGCAAGCGGCGCTATACGCCGGGACGCTTTTCCTTCAACGTCGCCCAAGGCCGTTGCCCCACATGTGAAGGCGAGGGCTTCGTCAGCGTGGAGCTGCTGTTCCTGCCGAGTGTGTATGCGCCGTGTACCGCCTGCCACGGCACGCGCTATCAGGCGCAGACGCTGGAAATCACCTGGCAAGGCCGGAATATTGCCGAGATCCTCGACCTGACCGTCGATGCGGCATGCGAAGTCTTTGCGGATGAGCCTTCGGTGATGCGATCGCTGAAGGCGTTGCAGGACATCGGATTGGGATACCTTCGCCTGGGGCAGCCGGCCACCGAGCTGTCGGGTGGCGAGGCACAGCGGATCAAACTGGCCACCGAACTGCAGCGCGCCCAGCGCGGCGACACGCTCTACGTGCTGGACGAACCCACCAACGGACTGCATCCGGCCGATGTGGACCGCCTGCTCCTGCAACTACAGGAGCTGGTGGATGCGGGCAATACCGTGGTCGTTGTCGAGCACGACATGCGTGTCGTGGCCCAGGCGGACTGGGTGATCGACATGGGTCCCGGCGCCGGAGAGCAGGGCGGCCGCGTCGTGGCTAGCGGCCGCCCCACCGATATCACCAGCGTGGCGACGAGCCGCACTGGCGAATATCTGGCAAAGGAATTGAGTTGACCCGTTCAAGGCCGCTCAACCGTCGGTCGACACTGTGACGTGTTCCCAGGCGCAGAGTTCGCTTGCTGCAGCAGACAGCTTGCTTCGCACGAGTTGGAGTGCGTCGCTACCAAGCAGAAGATGCGCGGGCGGCTGATCTGCATCGATCACGGCGAGCATCGCACGCGCTGCCTTTGCGGGATCTCCCAACTGCTTTCCGCTCTTCTCGATACGTGCCTCGCGAACCGGTTCGAAGATAGCGTCGTAGTCGGGGATTGAGCGTGGCGTGCGGGTCATCGATCGACCCGCCCAGTCGGTCCGAAACGAGCCCGGCGCGACAGCGGTAACCGCAATACCGAAGGGCTGCACTTCCTTGGCAAGCGCGTCCGAGATGCCTTCCAGAGCAAACTTGCTCCCACAGTAGTAAGCAATACCGGGCATCGTGATGTAGCCGCCCATAGACGTAATGTTAAGAACATGACCGCGCCTGCGTTCACGCATGAAAGGCAGCACGGCCTTCATCATGGCGACTGCGCCGAACACGTTCACGTCGAACTGTCGGCGCATCTCGGACAAAGGCGACTCTTCCAGAATGCCCTCATGCCCGTAGCCCGCGTTGTTGACGAGGACATCGATGGGGCCGACGTTCGATTCGATCTCCGCAACGACGCCGTCGATGGCGTCGAATTCGGTCACGTCGAGTATGCGGGCGAAAGCCCTGTCGATGGATAGCGCTTCGAAGTCTTGCTTCGCTTGCGCGCTTCTCACCGTGCCGACCACGCGGTGGCCGGCCGCTAGCGCCTCTTGAGCGAGCGCACGACCAAAGCCGCTGCTGACGCCGGTAATGAGCAAGCGTTTGCTGGATGCCATTTGAGCTTCTCCGTTCGGTAGACTGGAGAGCGCATGTTATTCTGCAGAAATCAGTGATATAAGCGCCAATCTCCTGTTTTTCTTGCCTAAAACTATGTATTCGAAGAGTGATACGGGTAATCATCCGTCTTCGTCAGACGGCGGGCAACGACGATTGGTCGATCTGCTCGGCGCATTGGCGCACAACGAGGGATACAACCTCACGGCGCTCCCCGGGGTCCGAATACTGCGCTCCGATCGCGCCTTGTCGCGTACTCCGGTTCTTTACGATCCGGGAATTGTCATCGTTTGCCAGGGCCGCAAGCGTGGTTACTTCGGTGACAAGCGCTATGTCTACGACGCGCAGCACTACCTCGCCGTCTCAGTTCCCGTTCCATTCGATATGGAGACGGACGCGACGCCGGCGCATCCCCTTCTCGCGATGTATTTGCACCTGGATTTTGCGGTCGCCGCCGAGTTGATGTTGCAAATCGACCGTCAGTCGGTGGCCGAGCGCGCGCAGCCACCGCAGGCCATGATGTCAAGTCCAATGGATGCGGACATGCGCGCATCGGTATTGCGCTTCCTGGAGGCGATGAACCGACCGCTCGAGGCAGCCGTGTTGGGTCCCGGTCTGCTGCGAGAACTGTATTTCCGGGTACTCACCGGGGAGCAGGGAAGCGCCATGCGAGAGGCGCTTGCGATGAAAGGTCAGTATGGAAAGATCGGCCGGGCGCTGCGCCGCATTCATGCCGATTATGCGGAACCGCTCGACCTGTCGCAACTCGCACTGGAAGCCGGCATGAGTATTCCTACCTTCCACAGCCATTTCAAGGCGATCACGCAGACGTCACCCATGCAGTATCTAAAGTCGACGCGCCTGCATCAGGCTCGCCTGCTAATGGTGCGTCAAGATCTGACCGCAGAAGCGGCTGGCCGTGCCGTGGGCTACACAAGTCCATCACAATTCAGCAGAGAATTTAGAAGACTTTTTGGCTTGACCCCGGCGGCGGAGGCGAAGCGAATGCGAGAAGGGTATGCGGTCCCTCCGGTGTTCCATGACGCTGAGTACGTCTCCTCGCACTGATGGCGCTTGCTGTCCGGATAGACTTAGCATCTTTCGATTTCACGGCGGGGCCTGTCCCCTTGCTAGCAACAATCACCTATGCCTTACGATCTGACCAACCGGCTGGTACTGGGGCTCGCGTCGAGTGCGCTGTTCGATCTCGACGAGTCCGACAAGATTTTCCGCGGCGACGGCGAGGAAGCCTACCGCGACTACCAACGCAAGCATCAGCACGTGCCGTTGCGCCCGGGCGTGGCATTTCCCTTCATTCGACGACTGCTATCGCTCAACGAACTGCGTCCGGGTGATCCGCTGGTGGAGGTGATCCTGCTCTCCAGGAATGATCCCGACACCGGCATGCGGGTGATGGAGTCGATCAAGGCTCATGGGCTGGATATCAGTCGTGCCCTGTTTCTGCAGGGCGGCGCGCCGCAGCGCTATATCGAAGCCCTGAGCATCAGCCTGTTCCTTTCCGCAAATCAGACCGATGTCCGCCAGGCGATCCTGGCTGGGCATGCGGCCGGCCAGGTTCTGGCTGGCACCTTGCCCGCCGATACGGAGTCTGACGAGCTACGGCTGGCCTTCGACTTTGACGGGGTGATCGCCGACGATGCGGCCGAGGCCGTTTTCCACAACGGCCAGCTCGACGCATTCCTTCAGCACGAGCAGAAACACATCGACATCCCCCACAATCCGGGACCCCTGGCGCCGTTCCTGAAGAAACTGGCGGTGATCCAGGCGCTCGAGAGCGAGCGCGTGCAGCGGGACCCGCAGTACAAGCAGAAGTTGAGCGTGGCAATCGTCACCGCGCGCAACGCGCCGGCGCATGAACGCGTGGTCAACACCATGCGCCACTGGGGCATCTCGGTCAACGAGGCGTTCTTTCTGGGCGGGGTAGAGAAGCGGCTCGTCCTGGAAGTGCTCCAGCCGCACATTTTTTTCGACGACCAGCGCCTGCATCTGGAACCGGCCGCCGGGACCCTGCCTTGCGTCCATATCCCGTTCGGGATCCGAAACGCCGAGCAGCTTTCCCCGGAGGCCGTGGATGGCGGGGCGATGCCAGCTTAATTCGCCTTACATGGCAGTGATGTTCTTCGCCTTGACGATGGCGCTCCAGCGGTCGTAGTCCTTGTTCAGGCGTGCCTGCATCTGCTTGCCGTCCTGGAACGAGGCGATGGCGCCGGCACTTACCAGCTTCTGCTGCAGTTCCTTGTCGCTGGTGACGATGTCGCGGGTCTCGCGGGCAATGCGGTCCACGATGGCCTGCGGCGTCTCCAGCGGCGCGATCAGGCCGCCCCAGGAGTCGAAGTCGAAGCCTGGGAAGCCCTGTTCGGACACCGTCTTCACGCCGGTCAGCAGCACCTTGGCATTGGGCGAACTCAGGGCGATCGCCTTGAGCTTGCCGGCGCGGATGTGGGGCAGGGCGGCCACTACGTCGGCGAACATGATGCCCACCTGTCCGCCCAGCAGGTCCGCAACGGCCGGCGCACTGCCGCGGTACGGCACGTGCTGCATGTCGAAGCCGCCCAGGTCCTTGAGCTGCTCCATGGCCAGGTGCCCGAAGCTGCCGGTGCCCGAGCTGGTGTAGTTCAGCGGCGTCTTGCTGGCCTTGGCGAAGCGGATCAGGTCCGGCAGGGTCTCCACGCCGGGCACCACGGCGGGATTGATGACGATGGCCATCGGCAGCACATAGACCGTGGCCACGGACAGGAAGTCCTTCTTCACGTCATAGGCGTTGTTCTTGTACATCAGCGGTGCCAGCAGGGCCGGCATGCCGAACATCGACAGGCTGTAGCCATCGGCCGGGCTCTTGATAAAGCTGGCCGTGCCGATGGAACCCGACGCACCCGGCTTGTTCTCGATGATGACCTGCTGCCCGAGCCGCTCCGACAGCTTCTGGGCCACGATCCGGGCGGCGGTGTCCGTGGGGCCGCCCGCCGGGAACGCGACGGTCATCTTGATGAACTTCTCCGGCCAGCCGGTCTTGGCGAGCACGGCGGGCATCATCGATGCCAGGGAGGCCGCGGCGCCGGCCTTGAGGATCTGGCGGCGGCTGAGTCGCAGCTTGGTCATGGGTTTTGTCTCCAGTTTTGAATCGAAATATCGGGATCAGATCACGCCTCGGGATCGCAGGCCCGCGATAGCGTTGTCGTCGAGTTGTAGCACTTCCTTGAAGATTTCCGTGGTGTGCTCGCCCATATGGGGCGGCGGGCGCCGCACGGGCAGGCGTTGGCCATCCATCGCATAGGGCGGGGCCAGCACGGCCTGCGCGCCGGCCTCGGTGTCGTGGAAATGGTGCAGCAGCCCCGCGTCGGCGGTGCGTTGGGACTGTAGCGCGTCGAGCATGCCCAGCACCTCGCCGCACGGAATCTGCGCGGCGGTCAGCCGTTGCAGCAATTCGGCCCGGGTGAAGCGCCGCAGGGTCTCGCGCAGTGCGGCCAGTAGGGTGTCGCGATGGGCCGAGCGCGTCGTGTTCGTCGCAAATCGCGGATCTTCCGCCCATTCGGGACGACCGATGACTTCGCGGCAGAATCGCTGGAACTGGCCGTTGTTACCCACGGTGATCACGAGCGGGCCGTCGGCGGCCTCGAAGACGCCGTAAGGAACGATGGACGGATGGGCGTTGCCGAACTTCGGCGGATCGCCGGCCTTGAGCAGCGCTTCCATGCCGTAGTACGACGTGATCATCAGCCCGCAGTCATAGAGGGCCATCTGCACGTGGCGTCCGCGTCCGGTGGTGTGGCGCGCGAACAGCGCCGCCAGGATCGCCTGCCCGGCGTACATGCCGGTGAACATGTCCACGGCCGCGACGCCAAACTTCAGCGGACCTTGCCCGGCCTCGCCGTTGGTGGCCATTACGCCGGCTTCGCCCTGCACCACAAGATCGTAGCCGGGCCGCTCGGCCTCCGGCGTGAAGCGTGCGTAGCCGGAGATCGAGCAATAGACGAGGCCCGGATTGTCCGCGCTGAGCTGTCCGTAGCCAAGGCCCAGCTTTTCGGCGCCACCGACCTTGAAGTTCTGGATCACCACGTCGCTGCGCGCGGCCAGCTGGCGCGCCAGCTGCACGCCCTCTTCGCTCTGCAAGTCCAGGGTGACCGAGCGCTTGTTGCGGTTGGCGCTATTGAAATAGGAGGTATTGCGCGTGCCGATCCGCACGCCCCAGTCTCGGGTGTCGTCGCCGCGCGCGGGGTGCTCGACCTTGATGACATCGGCGCCGAGGTCTGCCAGCGCCATCGCACACATCGGCCCGGCCAGTACGCGCGAGAGGTCAAGGATGCGCACGCCCGCCAACGGCAACGGCGCGGCCTGATTCTGTAATTCCATTGTCTGTGTCTCCTGTCAGCGCATTGTCTATATGTTCCGTATGCTTGACAATTGCTACCAATCCGCAACGCATATGACTACGGAAAGTTGACAATGGACCTGAACGGGCTGTCCCTGCTCGTGGACATCATCGAGGCCGGCAATCTCAGCCGCGCCGCGGCGCAGCTCGGCATGAGCCGCGCCAACGTCAGCAAGCGCCTCAACCACTTCGAGCGGCAGATTGGCGCGGAATTGCTGCGACGCAGCACGCGGCAGCTGGAACCGACGGAACTCGGCTGGCAGTTGTATGAGCATGCCCGGGCCATCCGCCACGAAGTGATGGCGGCGCAGGAGTCGGTCCAGAGTCTGGGGAAGCGGTTGAGCGGCACGGTCCGGCTCAGCGTGCCGAGCGGCTTCGGCCAGCACACCATGTCCGCGTGGTTCATCGCGTTCATGAACCTGTATCCGGCCATCACGCTGAACGTGGTGTTCGACAACGACATCGACGACCTGATCAAGGGCGCGGTGGACTTCTCCGTCCGCGTGATGGGCGACGCGCCCACCAACGCCGTGGCCTGCAGCCTGGGCGACGTCGAATATGTGGCCTGCGCGACGCCGGATCTGGTGCGCACCTACGGCATGCCGCAGACCCTCGAGCAATTCAAGGACCTGCCGCTGATCACCTCGGAACTGACGGGCCAGAAGCTGCACGCGGCGGGGAGGCCGGGCCCGGCAAGCCGGCAGCTCGACATTCGGCCCAGGCTGATGTCGGCGAACTTCTTCTTCCTGCGCGATGCCATCCTCCAGGGGCTGGGGGTGGGACTGGTGCCGCACTACATGGTGGATCAGGACCTCGCCACGGGGGCGCTGCTGCGCCTGCCGCTGCCGCCGGAGGATTTATCTTTCCTCCGGACCACCATGTACCTGCTCTACATGCCGGCGCGCTACCAGACGCGCGCCGTGGCCACGCTGATCGCGTTCCTGCAGGAACGCGCGGCAGGGCGCGGCGCCTAGATCACACCGTGTTCGTAGGCGTAGCGGATCAGGTCGGTGTTCTTCTTGACCCCGAGCTTGTCCATGGCCGTGGATTTCTGCGATGAGACGGTGCTGATCGACCGCCCGACCCGGGTGGCGATCTCCTGTAACTGCAAGCCCTGGACGTAGAGGCGCACCACTTCCGTCTCGCGCAGGGTCAGGTCGTGGACTGCCTTCTTCATGGCGCCAGAGGCGTTCAGCAGCGTGCGGATGGTCGAGGAATAGAAGCACTCGTCCGTGGTGGTCACGTGCACGCAGGCCTGGACCACCTCGTCGAGTTCATCCTGCTTGCTGACGAACGCGCGCACGCCGAGGTGCATGGCACGGGCCACGATGCCCGGGTTCATCTGGCCGCTGATCACCACGATGCGGGCGTCGGGATGGCGCGCGATGAGCTGCCGCAGCAGGTTGAAGCCGTCGACACTGCGGTCTGCCTGCCCCATGGCGAAGTCTGTCACGATGATGTCGACTTCGGCATCGGCCAGCGCGTGGATCAACGCGCTGCCGTTTGCGCATGCGCAGATCACCTCGAACCCAGGCGTGGCGGCGAGGCAGTCATGCAATGCCTTGAGGATGAGAGGGTGGTCGTCTGCGACGGCGATGCGATTGGCCATCAAGGTCATAACGTTGTCTCCGAACAGGTCATGCTGGCGTGGTCAAGGCCCCGCCGGCGCGTGGCGGCCGGCGGGTGAGGGGGAGAGCTATCGGGGACGATTGGCGCGCAGGCTGGCCTGCTGCGCCGCGAGGGCCGTGCGCAATGCCTGGTATTCGGGCAGGAGGCGGACCATCTGCATGACGAACTGTTCGCAGCGCTGCGAGGGCACCGGGGAGGCCGCCGTGCACAGCACCGCGGCCGGATGCGCCAGCGCCGGATGGACGGCCAGCCAGCGCGGCGTGGCGGCATAGCCGCGCAGGCGCAGCAGCATCAGCAGTTCCACCGGCACGGCCTGTTCGATGGGCTGGTCGAAGTCCGCGAGTGCCGTGGGCGAATGGCCGTGGCTTTGCGCGAGATGGCGGTCGGCCAGTTGCAGCGCCAGTTCCACGAACGCGGTTTCGTTGTCGCGCCAGTGCAAGGCCATATCGGCAAGCGGCGCTTCCGTGGGGCGGAACGCGGCCCCGGGCACCTCGACATCGAGCGCCTGCCCGGCCACCCGGATGATCATGCCGGTGACGCCGCTCAGCGTGGGCTGGTAGAGATTGTCGAGTTCGGAGTGCTCGCCAAACCATTCCCGCAGCGCGAACGCCGCCAGATCGCGCCAGTCGAGCGCAAGCAGCATCGCCACCTGGAGCGCCAGATCGGACAGATCGGTCTTGTTATAGTGGGTGCCGTACCAGTGCTTGCGGTGCACGACCATGGCGTGCGAGCCGGCCAGGCTCTCGAGCACGCCGGACCGCAGGCTGGCCGTATTCGGCGCGGGCGCACCGCGCGCGGTGGCATTGATGGCCTGCCATTGGCGAACCCGGCCCAGTCGGTACATCGCCCGCGCCACGCGCGATAGCGATACGGTGGCCGGTGCTTCGAAGAACTCGGCCATGGTCTTGCAGTACCGATTCCTGAGCAGGGCAGCCTCCATCTCGGCGGGATGGGTGCCGAGGTGGCTCGGATGGTCTGTCTCAACCTCCAGCGGAATATTTGTTTGCATATGCGATCTGTGTGAACACCGTTGGCCTACGTTAGCCGCTTAGCCGTGATGTCACCATCGCTGTTTCCTGAAAATGCAATCTCTCTGCTGTCAGGCCACCCCCTTCGCCGACATCGATTTGAATAATCTGCGAGTCGCTGGACCTACCAGTGATAGGAGAAGCCCACCGCGCCGCCATGCGTGCTGCCGTGGGTGCCGAGTTCGCCGTCGTAGCGAATGGACAATCGGCTACGCGGCGTGGGACTGACGCTCATGCCCAGCCGCAGTTGAGCGGCATTGCGGTTCTGGCCGCTGCCGTGCACCGTGAAGTCGGTGGCGGGGGCGCCGGCGTAGCGCGCGTTGATGGCCAGCGTGTTCGTGCCGAAGGTGTGGACCCAGGCCGCCGCGGCGTCGATACGCCACGCGCCGCCCGGTCCGTCGAACAGATGGCGCCACTCGGTGCCGAGCAGCGACCGGACCGAATGCGTCGTGCGCGAAGGCAGCACAAGGTTGACGCTGTCCGCCCCGGATTCCACCGTGCCGGACAACTTCACAGACTGCAACTCCGCGCCGGCAAACGGTGACAGCACGCCGGGCAGGGCCAGCGGCAGGTCCACGCCGGTGCGCAGGGCGGTGAAGAACTGATTGCCGTGCGCGCCGCCCGTGGCCGTACGGGGCACCTCGGTGAACGTGATGTCGCGACGCATATCGTCGATATTGCGTGCATAGCCCAGTGCCTGCCGGAACCAGTAGCGGCCTGCCGTGTAGCGGCCATAGAGCACGGCCTGATAGCTGTCGAACTGGCCGTGCACCGGCAGGCCGTGGGTGAAGGTATTGCCGTGGAGGTAGCCGAATGCCACCCCGCCGGTGAACGCCGGCGTCCATTGATAGTCGACCCCGGCCATGACGCCCGCCAGGTTGATGTCCTGCGACAGCCACGTGTCATACCCGCCGATGCGGCCGGTGTTGCCCAGCACTGTGGCCCATGCGCAGAAGCGCGCCGCCGGTGCCGCGCCGGTGCAGGTGTTGTCCGCAAGCCGGGTGTCGATGGCGTTCATGCCCGCCCGCGCCGCCGCGTAGTGGGCGTTCGGCAGCGCGGCGTAGGCTTCCGCGCTCAACTGGTCGATCGCCGCGTAGGCTCCTGCACCTTCCTGATTGAACAGTTCGAGCGCCACCGACAGGAAGTCCCGGCTCGGCGCGTTGTTGGTGCCTGCGGCGAAGGCGTCGCGGTCCAGGGCAGTTTCCACGGCGATCTCGTTCGGTGTACCGCCGGCCAGGGCGAAGCCGCGTGCGACCACGAGGTAGGCATTCCCGGCATCGTAGGCCAGGGAGGGCGTGGCGAACGGATTGAGCGTGGTCACGCCCGCGAACGTGCCGGTCAGCCCGCCCGAGGCCGACAGGATGCGGTACGTATCGGCAGGACGCAGCGACAGCGCGCGCAGACGGGCCTGCACCATGCCGCCGGCCAGCGCGGCGGGGCCGGTGACGTCGATCAGGTCGTTGCTGGTGTGCGAGACATCGACCTGATACACGGCGCCGGCCGCCTGGCTGTAGCTGCCCACGACAGACAGCGTGCCGACCGACAGCGGCGCCCTCGGCGTAGTCGGCAAGACGGTGTTCCCGGGCGCGACGATGCCCTGCACGCTGACGGCGCCCTGTACCGTGCCCGTGCCGGCCAGCGCCGCGCCGGGCGACACCGCCACGGCCGGGCTGGCGAGCGTGCCGTTCACGCGCAGGGTGCCGGTCTCGACCGTGGCCGATGTCCCGATCTCCGCGGTGCCGTCGAGCAACCAGTCCGTGCCGCGCATATGGAAAGTGGGGAAGCCATAGGCACGGCCGGGCAGGCTGCCGCTGCCCTGCAGAATCAGGGCGTTGCCGGCACCGTTGCCACCGTCGAGGTCGCCCGATAAGGCGCTGCCGGTATCGAGCGTCAACGTGCTATTTGCCCCGGTGAACTGCACGGCGACGCCGCTGCCGCTCAGCGTGCCCGCGTTGACGATGGCGACGTTGGCGCCCGCCACGATGGCCGGCCCCTGGCTGCCGGCAATCGTCGCCCCCGGCTGGTTGACCACGCTGGCGGGACCATCCGCGCCACCGATCCGGATGGCCGGGACGCCCGCGCCGCTGGCCGTGATCGTGCCTGCATTGACGATCTGGCTCCCGCCGTTGAGGGTGATGGCGCTGGTTGTCGGCGACTGGAGCACTCCGCCCGGCGCCACTTCTATATAGAGGCCGGTGACGCCGGGCTGGGCGGTCAGGCTGCCGGTGAGCTGCCCGGCCACCACGAAGCCGCCGCCGCCGACCTGCCACGCCTGCTCGTCGAGGTTCGCGCCCGTCAGTGTCCAGATGCTGGCGCCCTGCTTCTGGAGGATGCCGAAGTTCCGGTACTGCGCGGCGGGGCCGAGCGCGGAGAGGTCGAAGCTGCCGGCGTCGGCGCCGCCTAGCACCAGCATGTTGCCGACGCTGCCCGCGGCGCCACCGTCCACGACGCCGGTGATCCGCGAGGTGCCGCTGATCTCGAGCCGGTCGTCCGCCGGGCCGAAGGCGATGGCCACGCCGCTGCGCCCGTTGATCGTGCCGCTGTTGACGATGGAGGCCGGCGCGCTGGGGCCCGAGTGCAGGTCGATGGCTGCGCCCTCGTCCGACGCAATCAAGCCGGCGTTGTCGAGGGTGAGGGCAGGCGTGGCCAGGATGCCGTGCGCATGCCCGACGATGCGGCCCGTCGCCAGATTGACCACGGTGCCGCTCTCGGCGAAATGGATGGCGGCCTGCGTGCTGGAGTAGTCGAACACATCGCCGGCGATGTCGCCGGCATTGATCACGATGCTGCCGGACTGCCCGAGGTAGATGCCGTCGAGCTTGCCGGCGATCACCGCGCCGGCGTGGTTCACCACGGTGCCGCCAGCGAACATCGCCACCGCGGTGGTGCCGGGGCTCGCCAGCACGCCGAAGTTGGTCAAGGTGCCCAGGGGGAGGTGCACCGCGTTGTAGCCGCCATAGACGGTGCCGTTGTTGGTCAGTGCCCAGCCGGAGCTGCCCGATGCGTCGATGGCAACGGCGCCGTTCCCACGCGTGTCGATGATCGCGCCGGGTACCACGACGAACGGGTTGTCGGCGCGGCTCAGCTTGTAGCCCACCTCCGAACTCGTCAGGTCAGTCGCATGAAGGGGCCGGAAGGCGGTGGCGAACAACAGGAGTACAGCGATGCGAACTCGGGACGGAACGGGCATCGGCAATTTCCCATGGATCGGAAACTGAATCCAATATGTTTGATAATGGGTGATATTGGATTATCAGAGGATTATCGGGTGGATTTGAAGGGCAGTGTATGTGATGCGAAGGGGTTGGGAAAGTGGATTAATGTCAGGGCGGGGGATTTATTTTCCTGCGGAGTCTGATATTTATTTTCCCGATCGACATAACGCAATCTCGCGATTGTCATTTATTATCCATATGCCGGTCGACCATGCAAGAAGTACAGAGCCAGAAGGCTTGACAGCGAAAGGGGCTGCTCACTCCCAGCGCAATGCCGGATTACCCGGGGAGCGCTCCCAACATATATGTAACAGCGCTGGAATTCTGGGTGGCTCGCCCTAGGGTATTAGGATGGGCACTGCCCTTCTCATTTTGCATCCTTAGCCACAGGGGATTACGAATGGCCATCCAGTCACTCGCATCTCATAGCACGGCGCAATTACGAAGAATGATTGGCCACTTGCAGACGGAACTGGACGCCCTGGAGCGTCTGTCTTCACTGGATACCGAGGTGCAGGCGCGCCTTGGCTACGCCTGCACGCGGCTGCGGGAGGGGCTCGAAGCGGTGGAGGACGCACAGCGCTCGCTGCGATCGCTGCAGGAAGTGCGGCCTTCGGCACTGCGCAATGCCCGTCCGTCGCGCAAGGCCTGACGGACGGGTGGACGGGCATATGGCGACGAATCAGGCCATTGCCGGCATCCCCGCCAGGAGTTTGTCCAGCGTGATCGGGTAGTCACGCACCCGCACGCCGGTGGCGTGGTAGATGGCATTGGCCACCGCCGCGCCCACCCCGCAAATGCCGAGTTCTCCCACGCCCTTCGCTTTCATCGGCGAGGAAATGGGATCCACCTCGTCCAGGAAAATCACGTCCTGGTGGGGAATATCGGCGTGCACGGGCACCTCGTAGCCGGCGAGGTCGTGATTGACGAAAAAGCCCACGCGCTTGTCGATGGCAAGTTCCTCCATCAAGGCGGCGCCCACGCCCATCGTCATGGCGCCGATCACCTGGCTGCGTGCCGACTTCGGATTCAGGATCCGCCCCGCCGCGCAGACGGCCAGCATGCGGCGCACGCGGATCTCGGCGGTTGCCATGTCCACGCCTACCTCGACGAAATGCGCGCCGAAGGTCGATTGCTGGTACTTCTTGTCGAGATCGCCGAATTCCAGGGTGTCCTCGGCGGTCACGCCGTCCCCCGCCGCCTGTGCCAGCGGCACGCTGCGGCCCCCGGCGCGAATCTGGCCACCCTCGAACACCGCGTCCGTGCCGCTCAGGCCGGCACGCTCGGCCAGCAGTTGGCGCAGCTTCACGCAGGCGGCATAGACGCCTGACGTCGAACTGTTGGCGCCCCACTGCCCGCCGGACCCCGCCGACACCGGGAACGACGAATCGCCCAGCCGCACCACCACCTGTTCGATCGGCACGCCAAGCATCTCGGCCGCCGTCTGGGCGATGACCGTATAGCTGCCCGTGCCGATATCGGTCATATCGGTCTCCACGATGACCCGGCCGCCCTTGTCCACCCCCACGCGCGCGCCGGACTTCATGACGAGGTTGTTCCGGAAGGCCGACGCCACGCCCATGCCGACCAGCCATTGCCCCGCCTTGGTCGCACCGGGTTTGGGATTGCGCGCCTGCCAGCCGAAGCGCTCGGCGCCCAGCCGCAGGCATTGGACGAACTGCCGCTGCGAGAACGGCCGCGCCGGCTTCTCCGGATCGACCTGCGTGTCGTTGAGGATGCGGAACTGCACGGGGTCGATGCCGGCCTTCTCGGCGATCTCGTCGATGGCGATCTCCAGCGCCATCATGCCCGGCGCCTCGCCCGGCGCGCGCATGGCGTTGCCTTCGGGCAGGTCCAGCGTGGCCAGTCGCAGCGCGGTCATCCGGTTGGCGCCGGCGTAGAGCAGGCGCGTCTGCTGCACGGCGGTCTCGGGCCCGCCGCCGGGCAGGTCGCCCGACCAGCTTTCATGGGCGATGGCCGTGATCTTGCCGTCCCGCGTGGTGCCGATGCGGATGCGCTGGATCGTCGCCGGCCGGTGCGTGGTGTTGTTGAACATCAGGGGCCGCGTCAGCGCCACCTTCACGGGCCGCTTGGCCGCGCGCGCGCCCAGCGCCGCGAGCAGCGCCTCGGCCCGCACGAACAGCTTGCCGCCGAAGCCGCCGCCGATATAGGGCGAGATCACGCGCACGTTCTCCTTGGGGATGCCGAGCGTGGCCGCCAGGTCTTCGCGGCCCCAGGCGATCATCTGGTTGGCCGTCCACAACGTAAGCTTGTCGCCGTTCCAGGCGGCGATGGAGGCGTGCGGCTCCATCATCGCGTGCGACTGGTCGGGCGTGGTGTAGGTGGCGTCCAACTGCACCGGCGCCGCCGCGAAGCTGCCGGCGAAGTCGCCGACGGCCGTCTCCGGCTTGCCCGAAAAGTCATCGCCCTTCGGCGCGACGGCCGTATCGCGCGCGGCGGCCAGGTCGAACGCGCCTTTCTCGGCGGTATAGCGCACGCGGATCATCTGCGCCGCCGCGCGGGCCTGCTCGAAGGTCTCCGCTACCACCAGCGCCACGGCCTGGTGATAGTGCTGGATCTCCGGGCCGCCGAGCAGCTTCGCGGTATTGCGCTGGCCCTTGCCGAGCTTGCCGGCATTCGCGGCTGTGACGATGGCCAGCACGCCAGGCGCGCGACGCGCGGTGGCGGTGTCCATCGACACGATGCGGCCGCGTCCGATGCCGGCGCCCAGCACATAGCCGTAGGCCTGGTTGCGCGCCACGTCGTGCCGCTCGTAGGCGTAGGGCGCCGTGCCGGTGGCCTTGTGGGGACCGTCGATGCGGTCCGTGGGTTTGCCGACCACGCGAAGCTGGTCGATCGGATTGGTGGTGGCGGGGGTGTCGAATTTCATCGTCCGTCTCCTCCGGTCAGGTGCGGGCCTGCGCCAGCACGGCGCTCAGGGTGCGCTGGAACAGCGGCACCTTGAAGGCGTTGTCGTGGGTGGGCCGGGCGTCCGCGAACAGGCGCTGGGTCACGGCTTGGGCGCCGCGCGGCAACTCGGTCTCGGCGGCTTCCAGGCGCCACGGCCGGTGCGCCACGCCGCCCACGGCCACGCGGCCGGTGCCGTCGCGCTGCACGATGGCGGCCACGGACACCAGCGCGAACGCATACGACGCCCGGTCGCGGACCTTCCGGTACAACTGCGCGCCGCCGATGGGCGGGGGCAGCGTCACGGCGGTGATCAGCTCGCCCGGCTCCAGCGCGGTCTCGATATGCGGCGTGTTGCCCGGCAGCTTGTGGAAATCGAGGATCGGGATGACGCGCACGGCGCCCTTCGGGTTGACAGTCTCCACCGAGGCGTCGAGCACGCGCATCGCCACGGCCATGTCGCTCGGATGCGTGGCGATGCACGCATTGCTGGCGCCGATGACCGCATGCTGCCGCGTCACGCCGCCGATGGCCGCGCAGCCGCTGCCCGGCACGCGCTTGTTGCAGGGCTGGTCGGTATCGTAGAAATAGGGGCAGCGCGTGCGTTGCAGCAGGTTGCCCGCCGTGGTGGCGCGGTTGCGCAGCTGCCCGGAGGCGCCGGCCAGCAGCGCGCGCGCCAGCACGCCGTAGTCGCGCCGCACGCGCGGGTCGGCGGCGAGGTCGGTGTTGCGGACCAGCGCGCCGATGCGCAGCCCGCCCTGGGAGGTGGCCTCGATCTTGTCCAGCGCCAGGCCGTTCACGTCGATCAGGTGCAGCGGGGTCTCGATGCCGAGTTTCATCAGATCGAGCAGATTGGTGCCGCCCGCGATGAAGCGGCTGCCCGGGATGCGCGTGGCGGACGCGGCGGCCTGCGCCGGCGACTGGGCGCGTTCGTAGGTAAAGGGGATCATGCTTTTCTCCCGGCGACGTCGCCAATGGCGTCGAGGATGTTGGAATAGGCGCCGCAGCGGCAGATGTTGCCGCTCATCCGCTCGCGGATCTCCTCGGCGCTCAGGGGCGGGCGCGCGTTGAGGTCGGCGCTGACGTGGCTCGGGATGCCGGCCTGGATCTCGTCGAGCACGGCCACGGCGGAACAGATCTGGCCGGGCGTGCAATAGCCGCACTGGTAGCCGTCATGCTTCACGAAGGCCACCTGCATCGGATGCATGCGCTCGGGCGTGCCCAGACCCTCGATCGTCGTGATCTTGGCCTCGTGGTGCATCACGGCGAGCGTCAGGCAGGAGTTCAGCCGGCGCCCATCGACGATGACCGTGCACGCGCCGCACTGGCCGTGGTCGCAGCCTTTCTTGGTGCCGGTCAGGTGCAGGTGTTCGCGCAGGGCGTCCAGCAGCGTGGTGCGGGTGTCGAGGTCGAGGTCGCGCCGCTGGCCGTTGACGATCAGCGACACCTTGTGGGAGATGGGCGGGCGCGTGGTGGCGGGGGAGGGCGCGGCGGCGGGCTGGCCGGTGGCGGCGCCCGGCACGGCGGCGGCGGTCACCGTGACCGCGCTCGCCTTGAGCAGTTCGCGCCGCGATAGCTTGAGAGGCTGATGGTCGCGGAAGTCTTCCATGGGGTGGGGTCCTTGTTATCGTCCGTGGGCGGGGACGCCAGAAATTGCAATGTGGCGACGGTTGCGCGCAGTTATTACACGGCGCGGGCCGGCCGAGCGGGGCGTCTGCCAGTGCGGGCAGAACGGCGCACAAAACATGCCCGAGCCCGCCCGCGCCCGCCTGCGCCCTCGCCCGGCCTGCCCGCCGGCATTCGACGTTTCACGTCGCCATGAAGCATCGGCGGCACGGCGTGACGCACACTGCATCCATTCGCCACGGAGCCGCTCCCATGTACGTTGCCGATCCGATTGCCGCCGTCACCGATCCCGACCCCTATCCGTACTACCGGCACCTGGCCGCCACGCGGCCGTTCCACCACGATGCCGCGCTGGGCCTGTGGGTGGCCGCCAGCGCCGACGCGGCCGCCGAGGTCCTCGCCCATCCCGACTGCCGGGTCCGCCCGGTGGCCCAGCCGGTGCCGCCCGCGCTGGCCGGCACCCCGGCGGGCGCCCTGTTCGGCCGGCTGGTGCGCATGACCGACGGGGCGCCCCATGCGGCGCTCAAGGCCGTGGTCATGCGGGCGATGGCCGGCATCGACCTGCCAGCCGCCCGCCTCCGCGCCCGCGCGCTGGCTGCACACCTGCCGCGCGTGGAGGCGGACGACGCCCACGAGGCCAATCGCTGGATGTTCACGCTGCCCGTGCTCTGCGTGGCGGACCTGCTCGGGCTGCCGCTGGAGCGGGACGAAGCCGGCCATGTGTCCACGCGGGTGGCTGGCTTCGTGGCGACGTTCGCCGCGGCCATGTCACCGCTCGCCCGGCCCGCCGATGTGGAGGCGGGCGCCGTGGCCGCGCAATGGCTGACGCGCTGGGCGGGGGAGCATGCCGCCCCCGGCGGGTTGCTCGCGGCGATGTCGCAGGCCGCTATCGACACCGCTATCGACGCCGATATCGACCCCGCCACGCTGCTGGCCAACGCCATCGGCCTGATGATCCAGGCGTGCGAGGCCACGGCCGGGCTGGTTGGGAATACGCTGGTACGGCTGGGCAGGACTGGCGAAGCGGGCGATCTCGACCAGCTGGTCGCGGACGTCGCCCGTACCGATCCCCCCGTGCAGAACACGCGCCGCTTCCTGGCGGCGGACGCCACGCTCTGCGGCGAATCCCTGAAGGCTGGCGATGCCGTGCTGGTGCTGCTGGCCGCCGCATCGCACGATCCGTCCGCACCCCGCCCCGACCGCCCCTGGACCTTCGGCACCGGTCGCCACGGCTGCCCCGGCGACGCGCTGGCGCGTCTTCTAGCAGCAACTACCGTCGACAGCCTGCTCCAGCGCGATGTCGACCCGCGCCGCCTGCTGACCGGCTTGCGCTATCGTCCGTCCGTGAACGCCCGCATTCCGCTGTTCACACCATCCCCCTAATAAATAGAGGAGCCCCCATGATTGCCGTGATTTTCGAAGTCGAACCCGCGCCGGGCCGCCAGGACGCCTATCTCGACATCGCCGCCCACCTGAAGCCGACGCTTGAGGCCATCGATGGCTTTATCTCGGTGGAGCGCTTCCAGAGCCTGACCACGCCGGGCAAGCTGCTGTCCCTCTCGTTCTTCCGCGACGAAGCGGCGGTCATGGCCTGGCGCAACACGCTAGACCACCGCCAGGCGCAGGCGGCCGGGCGCGGCGGCGTGTTCGCCAACTACCGGCTGCGCGTGGCCCAGGTGCTGCGCGACTACGGCCTGAACGAGCGCGACGAGGCGCCGGCGGACAGCCGGGCGGTCCACGCCGATCTGCCCACCGGCGTGTCCACCCCCCGCTGAAGGAGTTTGTCGATGTTCCACGTAGGTCCTGAATTCGCGTTTATCGGCCTGACCTTCCTGCTGGCCGGCTTCGTCAAGGGCGTGGTGGGCCTTGGCCTGCCGACCGTGGCGGTGGGCCTGCTCGGGCTGGTCATGCCGCCCGTGCAGGCCGCCGCGCTGCTGGTGGCGCCGTCCATGGTGACCAACGTTGTGCAGCTGTTCAGCGGCCCGCGCTTCGGTCAACTGCTGCTGCGGCTGTGGCCGATGCTGGTCACCATCTGCGCCGGCACGTGGCTCTGCGCCGCGCTGGTGCCGGCCAGGATGATGGACCACGCCACCAACGCGCTCGGCGTGGCGCTGATCGTCTATGCCGTGATGGGCCTCGCCGCCGTGCGGTTGGTCGTGCCGCCCCGGGCGGAGCGCTGGATGGCGCCGCTGGCCGGGCTGGTTACGGGGGCGATCACCGCCGTGACCGGGGTCTTCGTCATTCCCGCCGTGCCTTACCTGCAGGGGCTCGGCCTCGACAAGGAAAGCATGGTGCAGGCGCTGGGGCTGTCGTTCACGGTCTCGACCATCGCGCTGGCGGTGAGCCTGGCGCTGGGCGGCGCGCTGCTCCATACGCCGGTGCTCGGGGCCTCGCTGCTGGCGCTGGTGCCCGCGCTGGGCGGGATGTTCCTCGGCCAGTGGCTGCGGCACCGGATCAGCGCGGAGCGCTTCCGGCGCCTGTTCTTCTGCGGATTGCTGTTGCTGGGGGCGGATCTGGCCCTGCGCGGCATCGTCTGACCGGACATGGCATGAAAACCTGACACAATCGCCCCCGATACTGGTGCAGGATCGCAGCGTGGCATCCGCCACGGCACCAGACGACGAAAGGGCGATGCGGCATGACACGGCGCAGGGGTACTACCCAACTGTGGGCAACGCTGGGCAAGCAGGCGGCGCGTAGCGCCCGGCGCCTGCAACGCACGGTGACCAATTCCGTGCTGAAGACGGCCAAGCAGCAAAGCAGTGCGGTCAGCGAGGCCGTGGGCCGCGCCGTGGGCAAGGCTGCGCACCGGGCGCTGACCGGCGTGGTCACGCCGGCGCCGTCGCCGGTCAGCAAGGGCGGCGGGGTCTGGGAGGAGGGGGTCTGGGGCTTCACCCTTGGCCTGGGCGCGCTGGGCCAGCGGCGCTACCGGATCTTCGTGCCGCCAGGCGTGAGCGCCGCGCGGCCTGCGCCGCTGCTGGTGCTGCTGCACGGCTGCGGGCAGGACGCCGCCAGCTTTGCCGCCTGCGCGCGCGTGACCACCGTGGCGCGCGATGCGCGCTGGGTGGTGCTGATGCCCGAGCAGTCGGTGCAGGCGAACTCGCAGCGCTGCTGGAACTGGTTCCGGCCGGACGCCCGGGGCGCATCCGAGGCGGCGCTGCTGATGTCGATGATCGACCATGTCTGCCGGCGCTACGCCATCATCGGCGAGCGGGTGTGCGCGCTGGGGCTGTCTGCGGGCGGGGCGATGGCGATGATGCTCGGCCTGCGCTATCCCGATCGTTTTGCCGCCGTGGGTTCGCACTCGGGCGCGGTGCCCTACAGCGCCGTCAACGCGGCCCAGGCCCCACGCGCCATGCGCGGCGAGCGCGTCCCGGACGCCGTGGCGGCCCGGCTGGCGCTGGCGGGCCGGCGACCGCCCCCGCTGCTGCTGCTGCATGGCGATGACGACACCGTGGTCACCTACGACAACGCCACCTCGGCCGCTGCGCTGTGGCTGGAGTTGCTGCCGCCCGGCGCGCCCGCCCCCAAGGCCATGCCGCCCCGGCGGGTGCGGCGCGGCACCCGGCGTGCGGTGGATGTCTTCGACTGGCAGGCCGGCGTGCGGCCCTTTATGCGGCTGGTCAAGGTGGAGGGGCTGCGCCACGCCTGGAGCGGTGGCGCGCCGGGGCAGGCCTTCGCCGACCCGACCGGCCCGGATGCGCTGAAGATCGCCCTGCGCTTCTTCTCCGTGAACGGGCGCGGGCTGGCTTGATGGGGTGACTTACCCCGGGGTTTAGTTCGTGCCGATCGGCTCGAAGGCCACGTCGCTGGTCGGACACGCCACGCACGGCAGGATCAGGCCCTCGTCCTTTTCATCCGCACTGAGTCCCGGCCATTCGATCCGATAGCGCACGCTCCCCGCGTGAAGCTGGCTGATGCAGGCCCGGCAGGTGCCGTTGCGGCAGGAGCTGGGCAGGGCGACGCCTTCGAGCAAGGCCGCCTCCAACAGGCTCAGCGAGGCCGGCGCGGCGTAGTGCGTCTCGCCGGGCAGCACGCGGGCGGTGAATTCGGCGCTGTCGTGGGTGGTGATGTCGTCCGGATCAGGCATTGGCTTCCGGAAACTGGGCGCGGCCATGGGTGGCGTCGCGCAGGGTGGCGATGGCGGAATCGCGCAGCGTGGCCGGCAGGCGGATCACCAGCCGGGCCAGCGCGCCGTACTGGGTGTCGGCCAGCATGCAGCCCTCGCCAGCCATCGATTCGATCCAGCGGCGCACGCGTGGTTCGTCGGCATAGTCCACCTCGACATCCAGCGTGGCGTAGGCGATGCGCTCGACGCGCTCGGCGTCCTTGAGCGCGGCGGCAATCGCATCGGTATAGGCGCGCACGAGTCCGCCCGCGCCGAGCTTGACCCCGCCGTAGTAGCGGATCACCGCCGCCAGCACGCCATCGAGATCATGGTGGCGCAGCACTTCGAGGATCGGCCGGCCCGCCGTGCCAGACGGCTCGCCGTCATCGGACATGCCCGACTGTCCACCCGCCAGCAGCGCCCAGCACACATGCGTGGCCCCCGGGTGCTGCGCGCGCAGGTCCTGGAGCACTGCCATGGCGGCCTCGCGGTCCGGCACGGGCGTGGCCAGGCCGATAAAGCGGCTCTTGCGGATCTCGAGGTCCGAGTGGACGGGGGTGGCAAGCGTGTAGGTGGGCAAGGCGGCGAAAATCGGCCGAAACCGGCGGGGTGACTGGGCAGGAGGGGAGTGTAGCGCAGCCGGGGCGCTGCGCCGTCCGGGTCTGACCGCGCCGAGGCGCCGCGCCTGCTACCCTTGCGCCTGTCACCCGCGAAAACAGGAGCGCCCATGAACCGCCCGTCCCCCGACCTCGCCGCGCGCCGCATGGCGCCTGCCACCGAGCGCAACCGGGAGCCGATCCTTGCCGTGCTGCGCCAGGTGCTGCCGGCCAGCGGCACGGTGCTCGAGATTGCCAGCGGCACCGGCCAGCACGCCGCGCACTTTGCCGCCGCGCTGCCGGGCATCACCTGGCAGCCGAGCGACCCCGATGCCACCTGGCGCGAGTCGATCGCGGCCTGGGCGGCCCACGCCGGGGCAACGAACGTGCTGCCGCCGCTGGCCCTCGACGTGCGCGCGGAACCCTGGGGCATCGACGCCGTGGCCGCCATCGTCTGTATCAATATGGTCCACATCTCGCCGTGGGCGGCCGCCGAGGCGCTGTTCGCCGGCGCCGGCAAGCGGCTCGGGCCGGGCGGCGTGCTCTACCTCTACGGCCCCTACAAGCACGACGGCGCCCACACGGCGCCCAGCAACGAAGCCTTCGACGCGCAGCTGCGTGCCGCCGATGCCGAATGGGGCGTGCGCGACATGGAAGCGGTGATCGCCCTCGGGGCTGCCCAAGGCATGACCTGCGACGCGCCCATCCCGATGCCGGCGAACAACTTCAGCCTGGTCTTCCGCAAGCCGGCGGCAGGCTAGCCGCGCACGAGCATGATCACCGCCGTGACGATCAGGCAGACGGCGAACGCGGCGCGCAGGCGGCGCTCCGGCATCCGGTGCGCCAGCGCCACGCCCCAGGAGATCGTCAGCATGCCGCCGAGCGAGAGCGGGATGCCGCTGGTCCAGTCGACATGCCCGGCCTGGGCATAGGTCATCAGCGCGACCACGGCGCCCGGCGTGACCAGCGCCAGCGCCAGCCCCTGCGCGGCGGCCTGCCGCATGCCGAACAGGCCGACCAGCGCCGGCGCGGCTACCACGCCGCCGCCCACGCTGAAGAAGCCCGAGAACGCCCCGCCCACCACGCCCACGGCCGGAATCCAGCGCGATGACAGCCGCGCCTGCTGCTGGGTCACGGCCCGGCCGGGCATCAGGCGCCACAAGAAGTACAGGGCGAGGCCGAGCGACGGCAGCAACAACGGGCTGGGGCTGCAACGGCAGACGCAAAGATCGTCGCTCAGCGCAGCCTCGCGTCCATCGGGGCCCGTGGTGGACAGGCGCGGACCGATACATACGATCTGTCCCACCGACTTGCAGACTGGACACCAGACTGGGTCGCCCTCATAGGCTTGCTCGCGATGCCCTACCATATCGTTGGCGTCTCCGCCCTGTACGATGCCCCCCAAGGTGGTGAGATCCCCCCTCAAGATGTCGTATCGTCTGGTCATGCCGACTCTCCTGGCTCACAAGGCGCCGGGCCGAAGCCGCATGCTGTTGAGCAATGTGTCCCACATCTGTATGGCGCCGGCTTCGTCGACAGGAGATGTCGCGAGCTCCGGTGTAAGAGAATGCGTACTTGGGCCCCCCAGTGTCAGCCGAATCTCGGTGTGGGGTTGCGCGACGGTCTCGGGGTCTCCCTGCGCCATCAGATAGAACTGATAGATCTGTATCGTTCCATCAGTGATGGAAAACAGTACTTCCTCTGCTTCCATCCCGGCGACCTGTCGTTTGCCATCACGCAGGAAGCGGACGTTGCCGCTGAAGCCTTTATTGTTCAAGTTACCGCGTAAATCTGGTAGGGTCTGACGAAGCGATAGCTTCTTGTCTGATTCCACGGCATCGCGCATTCTGATGAGGAGCCCCGCGTACCTTCCCGGTAGCAGAGCAAAGCTCTGAGTAACGCGCTCGCTATCGCGTGAACGGCCGCCAATCAAAGCCCCGTCGATACAGAATCCTGGTTCGGTCGGGACCGTCCAGTCGTCACGATAGGTGACGTCTCGAAGGACTTCGGATAGGCCGGCGATGGCGGACTGAATAATCCTCTTGGGTACCGTCGACTTCATCGCTAGCATCGTGCCGCCGGCCAGGACGTATCCTTCCTGCTTGAAGAAGGGATCCGGTCGTTTTCCATCCATCGTAAATAGGAAGACTCGTGAGTTTTGGGTCGGTGATGCAACCTGCTCCAGCATCGGTACATTCACCTTAAAACGCATGGATTCCAAGCCCCTTTCCTTCATCTCCTGGTAGGAAATCGAGCTCTCGCGCTTTTCCCTGCGCAGCGTTTCTTCACGTTTGCGCATTTCATGGTCAAACGTCTGGAAGCTGACATTCCTCCTGATCTCAATTTCGTCGCCCCAGAAGCCGTAACGCTCAGAACTGATCTCGCTCGCCGCAGGGCGATCGAATACGAAACGGCCGATACACCAAGGTCTCGAATTAGCAAGCAGCGGGTTGTTCATCATCATAGGTTCCACGGGAGCGATCTGCGCACACGCAGACAGAAGATTCATTGAGACAAGAATCGGGAGTATAGAAAGCCGGATTCGATAGGATGTTCTCGTCAATTATCTAGCCCCTCAACGGAATGGACGATTCTTGCAACGCTATAGAGAGTGGCCCAGCGCGACCACGGATGATTGAAGCTGGCCTGGTGCTCGTACCCACCTTGCACGAAGACCATCTGCACACCTCGGGCTTTATTGCCCGGAACGCCAGGTAGCAAGCCTCGGCCTTGCGCCGCAGCGGACAATGCAGGCACCGTCCCGTCTCCCGGGACAATGCCGTTATCCCGCTGACCAGGCTGCGGGATAACGGCCGCCTTCTGGACGGTCACTTTGACAAACTGCCCGCGGACGAGGCATGACCTGCGACGCGCCCATCCCGATGCCGGCGAACAACTTCAGCCTGGTCTTCCGCAAGCCGGCGGCAGGCTAGCCGCGCACGAGCATGATCACCGCCGTGACGATCAGGCAGACGGCGAACGCGGCGCGCAGGCGGCGCTCCGGCATCCGGTGCGCCAGCGCCACGCCCCAGGAGATCGTCAGCATGCCGCCGAGCGAGAGCGGGATGCCGCTGGTCCAGTCGACATGCCCGGCCTGGGCATAGGTCATCAGCGCGACCACGGCGCCCGGCGTGACCAGCGCCAGCGCCAGCCCCTGCGCGGCGGCCTGCCGCATGCCGAACAGGCCGACCAGCGCCGGCGCGGCCACCACGCCGCCGCCCACGCTGAAGAAGCCCGAGAAGAGCCCACCCACCACGCCCACAGCCGGAATCCAGCGCGATGACAGCCGCGCCTGCTGCTGGGTCACGGCCCGGCCGGGCATCAGGCGCCACAAAAAATACAGGGCAAGGCCGATCATGAAGATCGCGAAGATCCGGCGGAGGAGCTGGGCGTCCATGGCGGTGGCCAGCCGGGCGGAGAAGTAGGTGGCCAGCACGGCCGAGAGGCCGAGCACGATGGCGGTGCGCAGTTCGATATCGGCCCGCTTGCGGTACTGCCAGAAGCCGATGACCACGTTGGGCGCGATCATCACCAGCGAGGTGCCCTGGGCGAGCTGCTGGTCCATCCCGTAGAGCAGGCCGAGGGCCGGAATGGCGATCAGCCCGCCGCCGATGCCGAACAAGCCTCCGACCCCGCCGAGCAGCCCTCCAAGTCCGAAGATGAGCAGGGCAGACAGCAACGAATGGTCAGGCATGGTGAATCCGGGGGCATCAGGGGGGCGAAGAGCGTCGATGATACGCGGACATTGGGGGATACATGGCCGCCGCCCGGGGGCTACCCTTTAGCGATCCGCTAACTACCCCTTCGCCGGCGCAGTCAGCGCCAGCGTATTGGCGCGCACTTCCACCCTGACCGGATCGGTCTGCTTCCATTGCCGCCGGGGCACCACCAGCTTCCAGCCGGCTGCCTCGTCCGGGTTGCGGAACAGGGCGACGATGCCGACGAACTCGGCATCGGCATGCATCGGCTCGGCCAGGCTGACCCGCTCGTCCGGGCGCAGGACGACATCGCGCTGCGCCAGCAGGTCGGGCTTCAGCGCTGCCAGGTCGTTGGTCTGGAGCTGGGCGTAGCTCAGTTCGCGGAAGGCGTCGGGCGTCTTCAACTGGTAGACCCGGACCACCGTCGACAACGATTTCCCGGCGTCGGTGGCGTTCAGCGACGACCGGCTGGCGAGGTCGAGATTCATCGTCTTGACCTGCGTGGTGAAGGCCCACTTCGCGGCGTCCACGGTGTTGTCTTTCACGGCCTGGCCGATGCCGCAGCCGGCAAGGCTGGTGGCGAGGGTGGCGAACAGGCACATCGCCCCGGTGCGGAACGGCTGTCTCATCGTGTTTGTCTTCATGATTAGTGGTGGCTGGAGGAGTGGCGTTCGGGGCGGGCGGCGGGCTGGACGATGCCGTTCCAGATGCCCAGTTGCACCCGGGTCACGGCTTCCTCGGGCGCGGGCAGCTGGGTGGAGTAGCCCAGCCGCACCGCCCCGTCGTTCAGCGCCGGCGCCGGCATCAGCGACGTGCGCACGTGCATTTCGATACAGGCATGCGCGGTGTGCCCAAGGTAGAAGCGCAACAGGGCCATCACCTCCCGGTGCTGGGCGTGGCCGGGCATCAGGCCCTGCACGAGGTCCGCCGTACGGGGCGTGATGACCACCCGCACGGCATTCGCGCGATCGAAAAAACCGCGCCCGAGCACGCAGTTCTGCCCGAGCGGCCGGCGTTCGTCGGCGCCGGCCGGCAGGCGGGTCCAGACCGGATGGAACTCATCCACGCGCACGCCGGCGTCGGGCACCGCGTGTTGCAGCACGCCGGCCAGGCCCTCGGCCGTGCGGGTGCGCTGGCTGGCCAGCCCCAGCATCGACAGCAGCTTCTGGGTGGGCACGGTGTTGCTGACGGCGGACCCGCCAAGACCGAGCCCGAGCAGGCTCAGCAGGTAGCGGGATACCTCGTCGCCGCCGTCGCGCCGGAAGCCCAGCGGGTAGCGGTACTTGCGCGCCACACGATAGAACTGCGTGACGATGCGGTGGTGGAACAGGTCGAGGAAGGCCGCCAGCGGCTCCGCGCCATCGCGCCGCTGGGCCACTTCGTCGACGAAATACGATGGCATACGGGCATCGACGCCATACAACCCCAGGAAGTTGGTGCGCACTACGGGCGGGGCGCCGGGGTGGTCCGGGTCACGCTCCACGGCGTCGATCTCGCGCCCCGGAAAGCCCAGCCGGCCGTTCGAGCGGAAGCGCACCGGCTCATTGGCCGGCGAATCGGTCGTGCCGAGCGGCGGGTGGTCTGGCGCGGCCAGTTCGATCAGCTCGCACAGGCGGAAGAAGTTCATGCGCGGGGCATCGGCCAGCAATGCCTCGCTCAGACGGGGGGGTACCCGGTTGTCCGGCGCGGTCTCCGGCGCGTTCAAAACGGCGCTCCCTGGCCCTTGCTGTCCGGCCACGTCAGCCGCTGTCCGGACGGTTGCGAGACGATCACGAGCCGCGTGTAGAGATTGAGCGTGGCGTACAGCGACAGGAAGCGGTTCAGCATCTCGCCGAACAGTTCGAGGTCGCCCGCGCCGGCAAAGCGCGTGCTGTCCAGCCAAACCTCGATCTCCACGCCGCGCAGCAGGCCGCCGCTCTCCAGTTTTTGCAAGGGGCGGTGCCGCACCTCGGCGATGGCGTCGATCCGTTGCCGGTTGGTCTCGCCGTCCGTCCAGTCATAGAGCGCCAGCGTGCCGCGCAGCACCTCCGCGTCGAGCAGCGAGAGGTAGTTCGGCGCCAGGTGCGAGAGCACGCGCCAGTGGAAGCGGTCGCCGGTGGGCGGATAGACGGGCAGCGTTGGCGCCGTGAGGTTGCGGATCGACGCCACGTTGGTGAAGCCACCGCGCATCTGCGTGATGCCAGCCTCGCGCAGGCCCTTGCGCGGCAGCATGCCGTGGGTGCCGGTGACGGACAGCGACAGCGTTTCCTCGGGCAGCGTGTCCTGCTGCTCCCAGGCATGGCCGCCGAGCACCAGCCAGGTGTCCACCCGGCCTGACGGCCCGCGCCGCACGCGCGTGTGGAAGTAGCGCTCGGGCATCTCGTGCCGCAGCATACCGCCGCGATGCCGGAACGCCGCGAATGGTGCGTACTCGAAGCGCTCGCCGCTGGCGGGCTCGAAGCCGCGCACGGTGTCCACCGAGTACGCCTCGACATGCCGGCCATGCTGCGCCATCGCCCGCACGCGGTACTCGGTCTCGCAGTGCGTGAGCGTGACCGGGTCAGCCTCGAGTTCGAACAGGTTGATGATCGGCGCGCAATGGAGCCGCACATTCTCGGCGGAGAAGCGCAGGTCGTCCGGGAACGGCCGGGCGAGCACGACCTCGACATCGAACTGTTCCGTCTCCGGCGCCAGCCGGGCGATGGCGGGGAGGTCGAGCCCGAAGAGGTCCACGAACATGAACTTCTCGGGGAACGTGAAGTACTCGAGCATCAGTTGGTAGCCGCCGAAGGCGTTGTCCGGCTTGGGCCACAGCCGCTCGTCGGCCGCGAAGCCGGCGGGCCGCAGCGACAGGCCCGGCATCGAGAGGGGCGTGCCGGGGCGGTCGGCCGGGTGACCCGGCACCCGGACGTGCATCGCCACCGGTTTGGCGGTCAGCGCGGCATAGAGCGCGAGCGCCAAGGGGCGGTCGGCATGGAGAAACAGCCGCAGGCGTGGCACCTCCAGCAGCGCGATCTTGGCCTGCGCCTGCAGCGCCAGCCGCAGGCGGATCACCGAGCGGCCGTCCTCGCGGGTGTAGGTGGCCGCTTCGGTCAGGCGGAGCGGATACAGGTCTACAGCCTGCGTGGTGCGGTAGATGCAGGCAACGCTATCGGCCTGACTGCTCTGGCCTTGCCCCGGCTGCGCGCCCAGCGCAACCGGGTCGGAGACGACTTCCAGCCCGGCCGGCAGCACCTCGTGGCGTTGCAGCGTGCCCATGGCCGGCGCCATTTCAATGATCGAGAGCGACGGGATCATGCGCAGGTAGTGGGGCCACAGCATGCTGACGAGGCCCTCGGTCAATTCCGGCAGTTCATCGTCCAGTTTGTGACGCAGGCGGCCCATCAGGAAGGCGAAGCCCTCGAACAGCCGCTCGACGTGCGGGTCGCGCTCGCCGATGCGGTCCAGGTTCAGCATGCGCGCGCGGTCCGGGTAGGCCTGGGCGAACTCGGTGCCCGCTTCGCGCAGGTAGCGCATCTCCGCTTCGTAGTAGCGCAGGATCTCGTTGTCTTGGGTCGGGTGCTTCATGTCTCGGAAAGGCTAGGCGGTGGCGATGGCGCGCGCCGGGTCGATGGCGATCAGATCGGCCAGCAGGGTGTCGATGCGATGGGCAATGGTGGGCTTGTCGGCGTCCTTGCGCGACAGCCGCGCCCGGAGCAACCGCAGCAGTTGCTGCTTGGCTTCGAACGCCAGGCCCGGCTCCCACGCGGCCAGCTGGAAACGCGCGGCGGTGGCTTCCAGCGTGGCGAGCAGGTGCAGGGCCGTATCGGCGCGGTCCGCGCGGGCGGCCACGCGCGCCATCACCAGTTGACGGATGAAGCGATCGCGCTCGCCATCGGGCAAAGGCAGCCCTTGCAGCCACGCGAACGCCACGTCCAGACTCTGCTGCGCGGAGAGATCGATGGCCTGGGCCTCGGTTTCCGCCCAGTCGGTGCTGGCGGATGAGACCGACACCGGCGCGACGGCCTCGCCTCGCTCGACATCGCGCACGGTGGCGTGGCGCGCGATCCACTCGAGCGTGGTGTCGTCGGCGAATGGCGTGCCATCGGCAAAGCTCAGTTGCTCGATGCCGGGCAGCCGCTCCAGCATCAGCGCGCAGTCGGTGGCCAGCAGGTCCCGGACGCGCGCGTAGTCGCCGCCGGCCTGATCCTGCGCCGTGAAGGCGTAGTACTGGAGGTCCAGCCAGAAATGGTTGGCGCCCTCCGCAAAGGCGCGTTCAAGTCGATCGAGCAACTCCGGCCACTGCTTCTGCAACAGCAGGCGCTTGAGCTGGGCGCGCAGCTCGGCGCGCGGGGCGACCAGCCGCGTCTTGCCGCTGGGCTCGTGCGGCGGCGCCTCCGTCAGGGTGTCCCAACGGACGCAGCGCATGAGCCGGTACGCGGCCAGATAGCCCTGCGGCTGCTCGCGCAGGAACGTGGCCATCTGGCGCGCGCGGTCGAGCAGGTCGCGCGAGGAGGAAACGTCGCCAGCGGGCAGCGCCATCGGCGTAGCAGGTGACGCGGGCTCGGCGCCAGAGTCATGGGCGGCGGGCGATTCCACGCGGCCCTCGAAGCGCCGGAAGAGGGCGTCCAGCGCCGGCCGGGCGGCCTCCGGCCACTGCGCGGTGCGCTCGAGGATCAGCGCCAGCGCCGACAGCGTGCGCTCCAGCGGCAGCCCGGTCAGCCCGTGCACGCGGTCGAGCCGATCCGTGAACGTTGCGCTGGCGAGCCATTCGAGCGACGCCTTGCGGCTTTCGGCCCGGACGGGCAGCAGTTGCGTGCCGAAGCGGTCCACCAGCGCCGCCAGCAGCTCGAAGCCGGACGCGATGCCCTCCGCACCGTCCCGCCGCATGCGCGCGTAGAGATAGTAGGCGGCGAGCCGCGCATCCTTGGCGGTGCCCTGGAGCAGACGCTCCGCCGTCTCGACAATCAGCGTGTCGTTGACATCGGACAGCTTGGCGACTTCGTCCTTGATGGCGAGGAAGTCGTCGTCGTAGCCGGGGTCGTCCCCGGCGGGCGCATCGGGGCGGATGGGCCGCAGCCACGGTTCCCATCGCGCGATGGCCGCCCGGGCCAGATCCGACGGCGCGCGCGTGCCGAACAGCGCGTTGAGCAACTGGTTAAACATCGTTCCCCTTGGTGGTGGATGGTTGGGGCTTGTCGAGGAAGATCCGGGACGGCAGCACGAAATCGCGCAGCGAGAGCAGTTCGAGCGGCCCATGGCCAAGCTCGGTGCGCAACTGGTAGCGGATGGGGTAGGTGACGTCCTTGGCCGGCGGCTGCATGGCCGGGCGCGCGGTGAGGCTGTCGGGGTCCGGCGCCGCAGCCACGACGGGGCTATCCGGCTGGCCCTGCCATGTGAGCTGGAACGTGGCGCTGTCGATCGGCTCGATGCTGGCCCGCTCGAGCATCCTGACGAGGCCCCATCGTCCGGTGAACTCATAGTGCTTGTTGGTGCCGGCCGTCTCGGCCTGCCACTGGAGCCGGGTGCCGGGGTTCTCCAGGTTGCTCGCCGGCCACGTCATGGCTTGCCAGTGTTCGCGCTGGTTGTAGTAGTGGAGGGTCTGGCCGTCGAGGGTCAGTAGCGTATCGGTCAGGCCCGGCGTGGGAATCGGCTTCATCTCGAACTGGTAGCGGGGCTCGCCTTGCGTGAGCAGCCGCGTGCCGATGCGCTGGAGCCGGTTGATCGCCGCAAGGAAGGCCGGATCGAACGCGAGCGCGTGCCCGCCCGACGCCGCCGGCTGCCACGCATCGCCCTGCAGTTCGAGTACGCCGGCGAGCTGGGCCGTGAGAAAGCCGTGGATCAGCCCGCCCTGCGGACGCAGGAAGCGGGCCAGTTCGGGCAGCGAGGCGTCGTTGGCGGTATCCGCAAACGGGTAGCGGCCGGCGAAGGCGCGGCCCCATGCCATGGCGATGCTGTCTCGCCAGGCGGCGTTCAGGCTGGCCTGCGCCGGCTGGAGCACGGTCTGGGTCGCTTGTGCGATAGGGCGCACGAACAGCGTCTCCCCCATCCCCGCCCACTCGGCGCCGAGGCTTGCGGCGATCAGTTGCGCGTACGCCTGGGTATCGGCCAATTCCGAGCCCTTGCCCTGGAACAGCGCCTGCGCCATCTGGCGGGCCTGGGCGTCGGCGTCCGGGTTGTGGCTGACCTGCTGGAGCCGCAACCGCAGGGCCGTCGCGCGATCGAGGAAGCGCTGCAGGCTCATGTCGCCGCCAGCACCTTCGCCAACGGCCATCAGCCGCTGGATCGGCCCGAAGGTCGGGCCCAGCGGGCCGGCGGTGTCGGGCTTGACGATCCCGGCGCTGGCTGCCTTCTTGCCGAGCATGTCCTGCGCCTTGGCGACGAGCGTGTCGGACAGCGAGTCCTTCCGCGCGCCCGCGCCGCCCTGGTAATCGAGTGACTTCATTAGCGCGATTACAGGCGACTGCCGCGCATCGGCCATCAGCTTCAACTGGTCGATGGCTGCCGGCAACGTGGGCGCGGGCTCCCACTGGAGGCTGTTCATGAAGCGCTGCCACTGCTCGGCGTAATCGGCGAAATACTGGGCGGTGAGCGTGGCCTGCAAGTCATTTGGGCTGTCCGACTGCTGGGCATTGCCGTCTGACAGCACCCAATCGCTGGCGACTTCCGTGCGCTTGGCGGCCCGCGCGATGGATTCGGCCACGTGGCCCTCGTAGGCCTGCCGGGTGTAGGCGCCGGGCACCAGCGCATTGGCGCGGATCAGCCCGCGCGCGTCGGTGCCGGGGGTGAGCGACACCAGCGTCTGATCCGCGTACTTGTTGCCGATGCCATCAATCACCTGGCGGTAGATCGTGTCCTGCGCGTTGCGCTGGCCGATGACCGCCAGCACCGTGCGCCGCGCGCCGGCCACCAGCTCGGGGCTCGCCTCGATGCGCCAGTCGGGATGGGCCTTGACGCGGGCGGCATGGAACGTGAGCAGCCGCTCCGCCAGATCGTCCCGCTCGCCCGGCGTGATACGGGCCTCCGTCTGCCAGTGCCGGACCAGTTGCGGCCCGAGGAAGTCTGGCTCGGCGCGCTCGGGGTTGGCCAGCATCAGATAGGTCTTGAGTGTGTGATGGCCGTCCAGCGCCCACTGGCTGGCCTGCGCGTCGAGCCCATCCACCGGCATCTGGGAGAGATCGACGAGCACATCCTCCAGATCCTGCTGAATCGGACTGACGAGAAGCTCGCGGCTGGCCGCCGCATAGGGCTTCCACATGGCCGCAAGCAGGGCGGCGTCGCGGTTCAGGCCGAAGCGGGTGGTGAGCGGCGCGTGATGACCGGGGCGCGGTTCGTAGCGTTCGATCTGGTGTTGGAGGGCGACGAGCGAGCGGAGGCGCCCGGCTGGGCTCAACTCGGATGCGTTGGCATCGATAGCCCACTGCGTGGCGTGGATGTTGCGGGCGTTCTGGAAGCCGGACAGCAGCATCCCGGCGGTCCATAGCCCGATGGCGCCGAGGGCGATGGTCGAAAAGACGGTGACGGGGTGGAAACCGACACGCCGGCCGGGATGACGGCGGGCGGAATCGGCGATGTGTTGCCAGAGGGGGAGGTGGGTGGTGGTATCGGAGTTTGGATAGGGAGAAAACACCATCCCGGCAAGCGGAACAGGGCTGCTGCGCGAATTCGTCAGCCCCGCCGCCCATTCGGCCAACTCGCTGATGCGCTTGTCGAGTTGTTGGGACAGGGTCGCCATGTAGCGGTCTGTGTGGTCAGCGGTCAGCTGTGCGGTGCCACGGCGGGCGAGGGTGTGGCGTAGGGTCTCCAACGATCTCTTGCAGGCTTCGGCATCCGCAAATTGGCTCCATTCGCAAGCGACCACCGCTGCATCGGGCTTGGCCGTGGCATGCGATTGCGTAATGTCAAGCGCGTAGACCGGCGCGGACCAGCGCAGCACCCTCCCGATGTGGGTTAATGAAGCGACGTGCCGATGTGTGCCACCTTGTGATGACGGTTTCCCTTCCTCCCCGCCATTAGTAATCAGCACAATTGCGTCCACCGGGCGATGGCGTCGCAGCCGGCACACTTGCTTCAGCCAGTCGGCGTCCGCTTGGCCAGCCTCGGTCGGCCGATGCCACAGCAGTACCGCGTTGGGGGTGACCGTCCAGCGGCGTTCCTCGGCATTGGGAACGAGTCGCGCAATCGCCGTATCATCTCCAGTCAGCAGCAGCCAGGGCTGGCGATGCCGCCAACGGTATCCGTGGTCGCGGGATAGCTCGTTCCGAAGATCACGCAGCCGCGAAGCCGGGCTTGCACTCGTCTTGGTGTCTGACGTCCGACCGATGTTAGTCCGCTGTCGAAACAGCCAACCTGCGGCCCGATAGGCACCCACGCGAGAAGCGAGCGCATGAATCGCCATCGCCGATGTCACGATCGCAACGAGCCACAGCGTGGCCGTCTTCTTCGACGCAGTGGTCGGCCAGCCCAGGTCATCGCCCCAAAGCCAGATTGCGGCCAAGCCGAATATGGCCAACGACGCCACGACCAACAGGAAGCCCCATGAGAGGATCGGCGCTGCCCCTGCAGTGCCTTGGTGCGGTACATCGCTAGACATTGACATCTGATTCCAATTTCCTTGCCACTGAATAGACGACGGCGAGCTGCATGTCGCCACCTTCGGTCAATACCAGCTGGGGGCCGGTGTCCTCCGATTCGATCGCACCACAAACGGCGATCCATCCCGCCGCCGCGCCTGCATGACCGAGAATGCGATCAAGGTGATGCTGACTGCCGGGGTCTGATAGTTGGGTGAGACCGGCGTCCGCCAAGCCCCTCGCGACGGCCGCATCCGCATCGCTTTCGACGCCAGCGATCCACAGGCGCTTGATCGCACTTGGGGAGGTGGAGCCTGCACGGAGTGCCTCGGCGAACCCTTCCGTCAGTGCGCTCAATGGGCATGTCACGGGGCGATGGAGCCTGCCGACTGAATGCACATCACTCGGAAGTGCCAGGCTGTCTGGAACCATCAGCAGCGCTGCGCCCGCTTCGGCGCTCTCTTTCGGGGGGAATTCATGCAGTTGTGTGGCGAGCAAGAGCAAGGGCGTCGATGGTTCGCGGTCCAGCCACTCATCCGCGAGCAGGAGCGATTGGATACTCGTGGTGTCGACAACAAGCGCATCGAGATCCGTCAAGCCATTCGCGTCCAAGACGCGCCGCAGTTGCTGCAAACGGTCCTTTGCTGTCGCTGACGTGCCGTTGATCAGCCGGATTTCGGGGGCGTAGCGACCACCATGCCGATGCAATGCTACGAGGGTATCCAAGACAGGATTCAGGAGCTTCTCCAGGAGCACATCGAAGCGATCTAGCACCGTCGCATCGGCGCCCTCTTGCTTGGATACATTCAATTCCTCGTCCCATTCTGGCAACGGGCTATGACGTACCAAATCGGCACCCATACGCACGGGCCGCGCTGCGAGTTGCACCTTACCCGGGTGCAGAACGTCGACAAGGGACAGGTCCGGACTCGGTACACAGTGAGACGATGCGATAATATGCAACGGCACTTGCGAGCGTGAAACCAACCGGTGCAGGTATTCCTCCCGATGTTGGTTGTGATACAGCGCCGCCAGATACGCGCTTTCATAGCTGTGACGAAACCATCCCAGCACTAATGCAAAAACGATCTGGGGCGCAGCGAGGATGGCGAACCAGAATTGGGGGCCCTGTGCGGGCCTCCCGGTTGGCCACAAGAGCACGACGACTGCCGCTCCCATTGCCGTGCAAAGTGCCCAGAGCAATACCCATTGCCGTGGACGGGTTCGATCGGGAAACATCATGTCGGAGCCGGCTTTGGCATAGTCGATTGGCATGGCTTACCCCTTCCCTGCCGTCATAAGCGACGAGATCAGGCGACAGCCACACGCGCATTTATGGAGATGCAGCGCGATGGGTTTGCCTTTATCGGTGAAGGCGCGATCGCCTTCGGCGATACAGGTGTCGCCATGAACGTTGCATCGCGCCGGATCTCCTTGCCGTGCGATGCCACGACCCATGAACACCATGGCGCTGGAACCGGCTAACACCGTTCCGCCGTTCTCGAGTTTGTCGCTGACTCTGACCGCTCCGCGCATTAATTTCTTCCTCTCGATTTCCTAAACAACTCGCTACAAACCTCAGGTGTCGCGAACACACGTTTGTTGTGTTTGACGTCCCACACTCCCGGAAACGCCTGCGGATCGCAGTCGATTGAACCCGATGGGGCAACATAATCTCCGCTCGGAGATATGATCGAAGACCCTGCAATTCCATCATTCTGAAAGGCATGCTTTGTCAACTCAGACATTCGCTTGTTGGGTGAATATGATCCCGCAATTGATACGAGATTTTTGGTCGTGCCGATGCGAGCGACCGTTGCTAGATATAAGAACGGTCGCACACTTACGAAATCCAAGGAAATATAGATTTCCTTTTCTAAGTTAATGTCCGTCAGAAATCCAACCCCTTCCGGAATCGTGTTCACACGGACAGGCACATCAATCTCGCAGTTCTCCAAATTTTCTCGGCTCAGGTACCCTCGTGCGGAAATAATCACTGCTGATCCGTCGTGACTTGTCGTAGCGAAATTTGCTGAATCGGACAACAAGCATGTTTGGGACGAGCCGTCAGTACGTATGGTGATTTTATCCCCCGAGGCCTCATATTCAGTGGCTGCGCATGAAAGCGCTGGAATCAGAAGGCATGTTGTAATGACGGAGGTAAGGAATGCGTCGCTCATATCAACCCAGTATCAATTTTGCGGCACGAGTAAATTTAAAACGTTCGTCTTCAGCGAGTCTTCCGCCGTTAATGGATACTGTGACCGCGGTGGAAATTTTCTTCTCAGCGGAAATAGCCACGGCAGAGAATGCGAGAGAAGATCTATCCTTGTCGATATTAATAAAGACGTTGGGACGGCAAAATCTCATATAGAAAGCCCCGCTATCTATACAATTTTCCGGCAGGGCCACCCGGTGTGGGTTATTTATAACGATTGGCTTCAATTTCATCCCTGTTCGATTTTTTGCTTTGAACGAGGGGTCGGTCCACCAACTGCGAGAGAATTCTTCGGAATTCCATCCTCGAAATACCCAGTAGTCGGCATAATTACTCCTCCCGGTAAGCTGTTTGAATCCACGGCCTCGGAACTTCTGTGCATCCTCGAAATCGCAGTTTCCATTCCTCCAGTCGTAGGAGCTAGCAATACGTGTTCCCTTGCTGTTGAACTTTGTTGACCCATACCAAGGGTCGTGCTCTGCTGGGTGCTCTCCATACCAATGGCCGAGGTCAGATTCACGTGATCGCGAGAGGCGATTCAATTCGCTGCCATATAAACCGTCGGGCTTCATATCCCCGGTCATACTGAGTTCCTGCATCTGCGTGAGATGTGCACTTTCCACTGCGCCTTGTCCAAGGAAATGCGCTAGCCGCGTAGGCGTGGTAATGCCAAACTTCCTCGTTGCGAAATTGAGGGGAGTGAGATACTCTGCGCGGAGGCTTTCCAAATCCGTTTTCGGATGGGACTTGTTCGGATATATCTGAGCGAACTCTTTTGAACCAAGCCACGCACATTTGCGAAAATGTCTGATAAAGCTTAGGGGGTGGAAGAACCAAAGCCGATCCGACGCCGTAGGTGGCAAGCCTGTTTTACCCCAAAACTGGCACTTCTCATGTAGTCTAATGAACCTTTCGTAGCCGCTTTCATTGCCGGCGTAGAACTCTCCCCTTTCCTTGATTTTGCGATAGCGTGCGTCGTTGTTCGTGCCGTCCCACTCCGATGGCATTTCGCAAACTAACCCTTTTAGCTTCCTTTTTACGTCGTCGCCCATGTGCACGTAGTAGCGCAGTTCCTTGTCCGCGGACGTTCCTATATACGGGTTGTGTTCAGGGTTTCCTTGCTTAAGTAGTGCCTTAAGTGACTCGATATCGCACAGGCCATCCTGTGTGAACGGACCGGTTGTCTCGCGTACCGTTTGCCATCCCGCGAATATAGGAAAATCTGCGTCAGAGAGTTTTTGGATACGTGGATCGTTGACATCAACATACCCTTCCGCGTTCTCATCGAACGCAACGCGAAACCAAGTTGTCCTCGCAGCCGATGGTAGCGTTGCCGGCCGGCTTAAAATTCTTCCAAAGCGCAACAGCTCGTACCCGTCGCTAGGGCAGGCCGGGTATAACGAGGAGGCACGCTGATGCATGTTGTACTCGTAGTCTGTCTCCTTAATAGGGGCTGTGGTCAGGAGCGTACGCACACCATTTCCGTTATCGCGCCATACGCGAGTAACCTTCTTCCCGAGATGGAAACAGACTTCGATGTAAAGCTCCCGCTCGGTCGCCGCAATACCCTTCAGCGGAGGAAAATCAATGCCCTTTAACCTGTTTCCTATCGTGCCGGGTGGTTGCGGGAGAATCGGAGTGCCTCTGGGCAAAACGTAATAGCTGTTTCCCCAATAGTCCGTCCCAGATGGCGTCGTCGGCGCTGCCTGACCAAGCTGCGTGCCACTGAAATAGGTCTCGAAATCCGCCGTTGTCATGAAGATCTCGAAATGAAGATACATGGCTCCATCGCATCGCCCTGTCCAGCCTAGTATCTCCTTTCGGTGGACTCGCTTGCCCTTGCCTGCTTTCGCCTCCGTTGGCATGCGCAACCAGTCGGGCAGGCGAGCTGGATCGCAGTTGCCGCCATATCCACCGAGGTGACGAAGGTGCATATAGAGGGAGTAGTATCGGAGCACGCGCCCTTCACCGGTCTCGCTCTCATGCCGCAAAAGCACGAATCCGGTGTTGGTGTCCCTGATTTCTCCCTCGTGCCCTTCGGGGTGCTGGCAGACGCGATAGGCCACAACCTCCCCATCTGCAATCGCTCTCACAGGATCGTTCTGATGTTCGGGTGCCAAGTGACAGCCGCCGTGCCAACGCCGGTCGGAGCAGATCGGATATGTTCCATGAAGCTGTTCGCGGCGATCGGCCCAATCCATCAGGTCCGATGCACTGTCGGTGAGAGGTAGAAACGGAGGACTAATGATCATGGCGTGTTAGACGGATAAGCGGTATTTGCCGATGGACAACGGCTCACTGATCGGCAAGACAGGTAAGACAGCATCCAGCCTGTCGGGCCCGGAATAGCTGAAGGACGCGCTTTTGATGTTGAAGTCGCCCGGGCATCCGATTTCAATGCTTCCGCCCTCCAGTCTGATGTAGGCGCCATCGCACATTAGGGTGAGTTTTCCTTGTGCAGACACAACGACGTCGTCGTCTGCGCTGGCAATGTGCAACCGCTTGGCGGAAAACAAGTCAAGCGCGTCGGTCTGCGCCTGGATTTCGACTTTTCCCTTTGCAGCAAATAGCTTGACCCCCAACTTGTGGGCGCATAACGAGATTAATTCGCCGGCTGCGACAGCGAAGCGTCTCACGGCGCTCACATCGATCTGTTTGCCGGATGTCAAGATGACGTTTCCACTTGCGCTATGCTGAATCGATTCGGGCGTAAGGAAAGCAATTCCACCGGGTGCAGTCGCGAGAATGCCTGCGCCCCTAAGTTGGTCCATGGCCGAAAGTAGTTCCGACTGGGTGGTGTTGTCCGCCGGTGTCGCGCCAGCCTGTGTCGTCGCGTGCGCCAGCGCTGATACTCGGTCTAGCGCCAGACGCAGTTCGGACAGCGCCTCCTGCATGTCAAGCTGATGCCCGGTACCGCGCTTGCGGACGTCGGCACTCAGTAGGAGTCCCTTGCTCCTGATGCTGCCCGCCGCATCGGTCCGCAACTCGAACCCCTCCCCCCGCTTCTTCCACTTCCCATCCACCATGTGGCCAAGCGTGAGCTGCGATTTGCCGGAATGCTCCGTCGACAGCTTGACGTGCTCCTGGCCTTCCCAGTCCTCGAACTCGAGCTTGTTGTCGCTCTGCGTGCGGATGACGTTGCGCGACAGCCAGCGGTCATGATTGGTAATCAGGTCCGTCTGGCGGCTGTTGTGGTGAACATGAGCGATGTACGGCTTGTTTGGGTTCCCATCTCGGAACGCGATGGCGGCTTCGGTGCCGTCGATCAGCGGAAAGTGGAAGCCTGTCTGGAATGCCCCGGCGAATGGTTTCGCCAGCCGCAGTGGCACGCACTCACCACCACCGGGCCATTTCTCGAAATCGAAGTCGAAGCGGACGGTGTAGTAGCCCTGCTGCGTCAGGTAGGCGTACGTGTATTGGCTGGGGGAGGTAATGCGGGCGCTCAGCGTGCCTGCGATCTTTGGCCAGTTGGCCTCATCCAGCGGCAGCCGGAAGCGACGATCGGATGGGATCGATTTGAAGGAATTGCGATACGCCGCATCGCGCGCGCCGGTGTGGGTGACCTCGGTGATGACCTGCCCATTGGGTGCGTCGGGAAGGTCGAGATCCATTCGCAGGATCCGCGCCGGACGCAGTTCCAGGACGTTGCTCTCGCCCTCGTATTCGACCTGGGACGCCATCGCTGCCTCATGACGAAGCTGCGCTTCCCATTTGGCGCCATCGAAATCGAGGTGATGCGTACCGAAAACGTACGGCTGCCCGTAAGTGGTCTTGTCCTTGCGCGCGATGTTGGCTTCGCCCTTCAAGGGCTCCCAGGCCAGATCGGGGTTGTAGTCCGCGACAAGGAACGATTCGGGGACCGTTTTAGCATTAGTACGAATGCCAAAGACCGCTTCGATGCCAGCCTCAAGCCCGGCCTTTTCCCGGTAGGGCACACGCAATTCGGGCTTGTAGAGGTAGTGGTCGATGTCGTCGCCAAACACCACCATCTCGCCGAATTTCCCCGGAAGGAAATAGGAATAGAGCCCTTCCTGCTCCATCAGCAGGCGGATGTAGTCCCAATCGGACATCTGGTACTGCAAGCGGAACGGGTGCTGCGGGTACTTGCGTCGCAGCTTGAAAGCGAACTGATGCCCCACCAGTTCATGCCGCCGCAGGATGGCTTCGATGATCTGCGGCGCGGTCTGGTGCTGGTAGATGCGGGTGGAGCGGGTGAGCCGAAGCCGGGCCACCAGGGGCTCCACCACCATCTGGTAGCCGTGGAAGTCTTGCGTCCGCGCGGTCTTGGAGAACTGTGTAATGCATCCCGCGAACTTGCGCGGCTCTGTGCCATCGCCGGGGTCGATCTCGAACGTTGCGGGCTTGCCGAGGTAGCTGGCGCGTTCGAGTTCCAGCGGATGCGTGAGTTGAACCGTGACGACATAGGGAGCCCCCAGCTTCTCCACCGCTTCGAACGACACCACCGACAGACCCACTGCGGTCTCCGCGCCCGGCACCTTCAGGAAGTAAGACTGCTGGCCGCCGCCCAGTCCCTTGAGCAGCGCTTCCCCGTATGCCTTCAGTGTTGCTACCCCAGCCGACATCGTCTCTCTCCAAGGCCGGGCAATCCGGCGTAACAGGTCAGGCGTGTCGCTTCGCAAGCGACATGCTCCTGCGCGCCGCACCTTACCGTCTTGTGGCTTTCAGGAAAATAGGACTGGATCGAATTATTGATTTAGATAAAAAAGATCAAAAATCCGACGAATTTTAGGAAGTCACCTAAATACAGTGGGAAATAAAAAAGATAGTCTCCCGCACTTGCGTGTCTACCGGCCATGCGGCGATCGACGAATCGAGTGCCGTGCGGATTGAAAACCTGTTGGAGAAGGAATCGAGAATGGCAGAGAGCTTCCAGAACGAAGTGCCCAAGGCGCGGGTCAACATCAAGCTGGATTTGCATACCGGCGGCGCGCAGAAGAAGGTGGAATTGCCACTGAAGCTGCTGGTGATGGGCGACTACAGTAATGGGCAGGACACCCGCGCGCTGGCGGAGCGGGAGAAGGTTTCCATCAACAAGAACAACTTCAATGCGGTCCTGGCGGACTTCAATCCGCGGGCGAAGATTGCCGTCGAGAACACGCTCGCCGCCGATGGCTCCGAGCTGCCCGTTGATCTCGACTTCCATTCCATGGATGACTTCAAGCCGGAGGTAGTCGCCGGCAAGGTGCCCGAGCTGCGCGCGCTGATGGCGGCGCGCAATCTGCTGCGCGATCTCAAGTCGAACCTGCTCGACAACGCGATGTTTCGCCGCGAGCTCGAGAAGATCCTCAAGGACCCCGGGCTGTCCGAACGCCTGCGCGCCGATCTGCAGAAGATCGGCCAGGCTGCCCCGGCTCCCGCCTCCGCCCAGTAACCCGTTACCCGAGGATTTTCCCCATGGAAAAGAAGCACGAACTGTCCGCACGTACCCATAGCGCCGCCGATAGCGCCGCCGCTGCCGCCGTCCTCGACGCACCGGGCAAGAGCGTCTATGAGGCGCTCTGCGAGAAGATCAACCTGTCGCCGGTCCGCAGCACGCGGCCGGTGGAGTCGTTCCAGAGCGCCGATGCGTTGTCCGAATCGTCGCTCGACGAGCGCGTGGCGCAGGCCATGCACGTGTTCCTGAAGATGATTCAGGACTCGTCACAGCAGGTGGACCGGCTCGACAAGAGCCTGCTCGACTTCCACATCGCCCATCTGGACGAGAAGATCAGCCGGCAGCTCGATGCGATCATGCATCACGAGACGTTCCAGGAGATCGAATCGGCCTGGCGCGGCCTGAAGTTCCTGGTCGATCGCACTGACTTCCGCAAGAACGTGAAGATCGAGGTGCTCGATGTCTCGAAGGAGGCGCTGCGCCAGGACTTCGAGGACACCCCCGAGGTGATCCAGAGCGGCCTGTACCTGCACACCTATATCCAGGAGTACGACACGCCGGGCGGCGAGCCGATCGGCTCGATCATCTCGAACTACGCGTTCGACCGCAGCCCGCAGGACATCGCCCTGCTGCGCAATATCTCGAAGGTGTCGGCGGCCGCGCACATGCCGTTCGTCGGCGCGGTGGCGCCGGAGTTCTTCGGCAAGACGTCGATGGAGGACGTGGCCGCGATCCGCGACATCGGCAACTATTTTGACCGCGCCGAATACCTGAAGTGGAAGAGCTTCCGCGAGTCCGACGACGCGCGCTACATCGGCCTGACGCTGCCCCGCTTCCTGGCGCGCCTGCCGTACGGTCCGGAAACCGTGCCGGTCCGGGCGTTCAACTATATGGAAGCCGTCAAGGGGCCGGATCACAACCGTTACCTCTGGGCCAATGCATCGTTCTCGTTCGCCGCGAACATGGTGCAGAGCTTCATCAAGAACGGCTGGTGCGTGCAGATCCGGGGCCCGCAGGCTGGCGGTCTGGTCGAGGACCTGCCGATTCACCTCTATGACCTCGGCACGGGGAACCAGGCCAAGATCCCGACCGAGGTGTTGATTCCGGAAACGCGCGAGTTCGAGTTCGCCAACCTTGGCTTCATCCCGCTGTCGTACTACAAGAATCACGATTTCGCGTGCTTCTTCTCGGCGCATTCGACCCAGAAGCCGGCGCTGTATGACACCAAGGAGGCTACCGCCAACAGCCGTGTCAACGCGCGCCTGCCGTACATCTTCCTGCTGTCGCGCATTGCGCATTACCTGAAGCTGATCCAGCGCGAGAACATCGGCACCACCAAGGACCGCCGCCTCCTCGAGTTGGAGTTGAACAGCTGGATCAAGACGCTCGTGACCGAGATGACCGATCCGGGCGACGAACTGCAGGCATCGCACCCGCTGCGCGACGCGCGGGTCATTGTCGAGGATATCGAAGACAACCCGGGCTTTTTCCGCGTGAAGCTGTTCATCGTGCCGCATTTCCAGATCGAGGGGATGGACATCAACCTGTCGCTCGTCTCGCAGATGCCCAAGGCGAAGAACTGAAGCGGAATCGGCCCGATACCATGAAGATCACAAGACCGCTGTGGGCGCAGGGCATCTTTATGACGCCGCAGCATTTCCAGCAGCAGGCGCTATGGGAGCGCCACGCCGGCGAGCAGATTGCGCGTATCGCCACCCCGGAACCATGGGGCGTCGTGCGCGTCGTCATCGATTCCCAGGCACTGACAGTGAATCGACTGGCGGTGAGTTCGCTTGCCGCACGCCTGCCGGATGGCACCGTGATCGACACGGAGACGGCCGACCGGACGCCTCCCGCGCGCGATCTGGCCGATCTGCCGGCCGGTGCAGACTCGGCGGTGGTCCTGATCGGACTGCCGCTGATGGACGCGCTGGGTGGCAATTGCGTCGACGATGGCGAACGGCCGGCGCGGCCGCGCCGCTTCGTGCGTGAGTACCTGGAGGTCGCCGACCTGCACGGTGAGGGCAAGGAGGAAATCAGCGTCGAACGTCACGCACTGGCCCTGCTGTTCGACGGCGACGCACAAGGCGACTACGTGACCTGCCCGATCGCTCGGCTTATCCGGACGCCGCAGGGCCAGATCGAACTCGATCCGGCCTACGTGCCGCCAAGCCTGTTCCTGTCCGCAAGCGAGCAGCTGACCGCCCGCATGGCGCGGCTGTCGACCATCCTCAGCGCGAAGAGTGCGAGCCTGGGCGTGCGCCGGCGCGAGCGTTCCGACCAGATGGCCGATTACGCGGTGGCCGACGTGGCACTGTTCTGGCTGCTGCACAGTGTCAACAGTGCCTGGCCGGAGCTGGCGCGGCTGCGCGCGGCCCCGCAGCAGCATCCCGAGCAACTCTACCGTGTGCTGGCCCGGCTGGCGGGCGCGCTGCTGACGTTCTCGACCACGGAGACCCTGCAGGCCATTCCAGCCTACGACCACATGGCGCCGGAGCCCGTGTTCGCGGAACTGGAGTCGATGATTCGCAGGCTGGTGGATGCGGTGGTGCCGTCGCGCGTCGTGCCCGTGGCGCTTGAACGGCTGCGGCCCACGATCTGGGACGGCAAGATCCTCGATGAGCGGCTGGTCGAAGGTACCGAGTACTACCTGTCGGTGCAGGCTGGCATGCCGGCGCACGCCTTGCTCGAACAACTGCCACGCCTTTGCAAGGCGGGGGCGCCGGATGAAGTCTCGCAGATCGTCAACTCGGCGCTGCCCGGCATTCCGTTGCGGACGATGTCGCGCCTGCCTGCCGCCATTCCCGTGCGGATCGAAAACCAGTACTTCGCGCTTGACAGTGCCCACCCGGCGTTCCGGCGCATGCTCGACGCGCGGGCGTGCCAGTTCTATGTGCCGGCTTCCGTGCCGGACGTCTCGCTCGAACTCTTCGCGGTATTGCCGGCATGACAACTTCGCTTCCGATCTTTCCGCTCGCGCTACGCGATACGGCCCTGACTGTCGCTTCGCTGGCCGGCGGGGACAGGCCCGTGACCTTCGCGGCGTTCCGTGAAACGTGCCTGGGCCATATCGCCCGGCTGCGTGAGGAACTCCGGGCGGCGGGGCAATCCCCGGATGTCGTCGAGGACGCGATCTATGCGCAATGCGCGCTGCTCGACGAGTTCGCGCTCCGCCACCTGGAAGGGGCGAGCCGGGACGAGTGGGAGCACGAGCCCTTGCAAGTCAAGGAGTTCCAGAGTCACGACGCGGGTGACGCGCTGATCGACCGCATCGAACGGCGCCTCGCAGCGCCCCAACCGGTGCTGCCGTTGCTCGCGGTCTTCCATGTGGTGCTTGGGCTGGGCTTCCAGGGGCGATTCGCCCTGAACGGCGCCACGGACCGCGCCGCGTTGCTGCGCACGCTCGATGAGCGACTGGCGCGCGCGGGGCTCGACCAGGGCAACGGGCCGGTCATTGTCACCCACGGCAAGGCACGCGCCGGCTGGCGCATCTCGCCGATTGCATGGGTGGTGCTGGCGCTCGTTGGCGCCGGGCTGGTCTATCTGGCGCTGGACCGCTGGCTCGACGCGGCCATCGCGCGGCTGGCTGTTTGAAGGGCGCGACGTGACCGGTTATCCCTATCGCACCTTGGCCGGCTGGATCGCGGCGCTTTGTCTGGCGTGGCTCGGATTCAGCTCGCCGGGGTCGACCACGTGGAATCTGCTGCTGGGGCTGTTCGTCGTGGCGCTGATGTTGGTGGCGATGATTGTCGCCACGCGGCGCGGGCGTGCTGGCCGTCAGGCCTCGCAGGCGGTGCTGGTCGCCGTGAACGCGTCACTCGATGCATTGCCCGGCGACATGCGCCGGAATACGCCGCTCGTGCTCGCCGTTGGTGAGCCGGACGGCGCCTTGGTGCGGGCATTCGGCGACGAATTGGTCCGTATCACCGAGTCCGCGATCTGGGTACGTGTGGGCGACCCGTCGCGGCTGGCTCACGTGGCGGATGCCCTGAAGCGCTGGCGCGACGGGCAGGGCCCGGACGCCGTGGCATGCCTGACCGCCGCCGACCGGATCTATGACGCCGCAACGCTGAGCGCGCGCCTCGGCCGTTTGCGTCACGCGATTGGCGAGGCGAGCCGCGCCGTCGGCTATCCGCTGCCAGTGTGCATCGCGGTCTACGGCGAGGACGCCGCGGGTCCGCCGGACGAAAGCCCATGGTTCGGTATGTCTGGCGAAGCGATGCCGGCGGACGAGGCATGGATCGCGCAAGTCGCGGCGAGCCTCGACCAGTACGCCCGCGCCGCCAAGCCGGCCGACCGCGCCGCACGTTGGTATCGCGCTAATCGGCTGCACGCGCTAGCCAGATGGGCGCAATCGACGTTGTTGCCGCGCTTACGGGACGACAGCCGCGACGGCCACCGTACGGGAAGGCCGGTGCAGGTGGCCGCTGTCGGCGCGATCGCGGTACGCGGCACGCCAGCCGACAACTCGCTGTTTGCCAGTGCCGTGGCCCGCATCACCGGTCTGGTCGGAGCCCGCCCGGCACAAGAGGGCGGCAGCGGTCGCTACCCACTGCCGGACCCGCTGATCCGTGGCATCGGTCGACAGCCGGTGCGGCGCGCGCTGCCACGTGCGCTGGCGCATGGCTTCGCGTGGCTCGCGGTGGCGTTCTGCGCGGCTGCGGCCGCCTCGGCGTGGCAGAACCGGGCGCTGGTGGCGCGCGTCACCGGCAATATGGACCGCTATCGCGCGTTGGCGCCGGCACAGGACGCCGCGCGTATCGATGCGCTCAAGGTCATCAAACGCGACCGGGACGAACTCGACCGCCACGCCCGCAACGGCGTGCCGCTGCGGCTCGGCCTCGGTCTGTATCGCGGGGCCGCGCTGCGTGCGTCAATCGACACGCTGATCGCCGGCTACCGCCCGCCGCCTCCGCCGCCAGCCGCGATCGAGCTGGACAGCCTGTCGTTGTTCCGCAGCGGCAGCGCCACCCTGAATCCCGGCTCCAATCGCGTGCTGATCGGTGCGCTGGAGATGATCCGGGCGCATCCGGACAAGCGGGTGCTGGTGGCCGGCCATACCGATGCCACCGGCAACCCGCGCAGCAACCTGCGCCTGTCGGAGGCCCGCGCGGTGTCCGTCCGCAACTGGCTGGCCGATGCCGCCGGCTTGCCGTTGACGCATTTCGCGACGCAAGGCTACGGCGACACCCGCCCGAAGGCGGGCAATGACACGGAGGCGGGCCGCGCCGCCAATCGCCGTGTGGAAATTACCCTTGTTCCCGATTGCCGTGACGGCGATCGGGTCACTTCTGGCCAGTCGGCCTGTTCATTTCAGCAGAAGGAGTAAGTAAATGGCAATTCCCGCATACATGTGGATCAAGGACGATGGTGGCGCCGACATCAAGGGTTCGGTCACGGTTTCGGGCCGCGAGGGCAGCGTCGAAGTGGTGGCGTTCGATCACGCGGTCAAGATCCCGACGGACGCGAACACCGGCAAGCTGACCGGCACGCGCGTGCACGAGCCGATCGTCTTCACCAAGGAGACCGACGCCTCGACGCCGTATCTCTACAAGGCCGTCTCCAGCGGCCAGACGCTGAAGGCGGTGGAGATTCGCTGGTACAAGATCGACGACGCCGGCAAGGAGAAGGAGTACTTCAACACCAAGCTCGAGAACGTCAAGGTGGTCGGCGTCACGCCGAAGATGCACGACATCAAGAGCCCGGCCTTCGAGAAGCACAACCACCTCGAGAGCATCGAGCTGCGCTACGAGAAGATCACCTGGTCGTACAAGGACGGCAACATCATCCACGCCGATAGTTGGAACGAGCGTGCCTGAGTAAGGTCGGGCCGGCCTCGCGCCGGCCCCTCGGCCCCTCGGCCGCGCCGCCGGCCGCCCCATCCCTCGACCCCGCATTCTTCCCGCCCATCGCCATCCCTCCCTCATGATTGCCCGCGACTATTCCCCGTTCCTGCGCCGCCTGAACCCCCATTGCGCCCGCGCGCTGACCGAGGCGGCCAGCCTTTGCGAAACCCGCGCCCACCGGGACATCGAGGTCGAGCACTGGCTGATCAAGCTGCTCGAACTGGGCGAGGGCGACCTGCTGGCGATCCTGCGGCGCTATGAAATCGATGTCGATGCCATCTGGAATGCCTTGCTCGTCGCCATCGACCGCCTGCCGCATGACCTGCGCGGCCGGCCCGGGCTCTCGCCGCGCGTGGGGCAGTGGCTGGAGGCGGCATGGATGCGTGCGTCGCTCGCTGCGGCGGCACCGGGTGACACCGACATTCGCTCGGCGCACCTGCTCGCCGCGCTGGTGGAAGCGCCGCATTGGCTGCGCGCGCCGGATGCCTGGCCGCTGCTCAGCATCTCCGCCGCGCAGATCGAACGACTGATGCCGGAGCTGGATCAGATATCGAGCGAGGCGCACAGGCTGCCCGAGATCCTTCCCCTTCCGACCGACACCCCGGCCGTGGCGCACCTCCCCGACAATCCGGTGCTGGGCCGCTTCACGATCGACATCACCGCCAAGGCCCGTGCCGGGCAGATTGATCCGGTCTTTGGCCGTGATGTCGAGATCCGGCAGATGATCGACATCCTCGCGCGGCGCCGCAAGAACAATCCGATCCTCGTGGGCGAGCCCGGCGTCGGCAAGACCGCGCTGGTCGAAGGGCTCGCGCTGCGTATTGCGGAGGGCGATGTCCCGGCGATCATCGCCAACACCAGTGTGCGGACGCTTGACCTCGGCCTGTTGCAGGCCGGTGCCGGCGTCAAGGGCGAGTTCGAGCAGCGGCTCAAGCAGGTGATCGAGGCGGTGCAGCAGTCGCCGACGCCAATCCTGCTGTTTATCGACGAAGCCCATACGCTGATCGGGGCAGGTAACCGCGCTGGCGGCGCCGACGCGGCCAACCTGCTGAAGCCGGCGCTGGCGCGGGGCGAGCTGCGGACCATCGCGGCGACCACGTGGTCCGAATACAAGCAGTATTTCGAACGGGACGCGGCACTCGAACGCCGCTTCCAGATGGTGAAGGTGGACGAGCCCGACGACGCGGCCGCGTGCCTGATGCTGCGCGGCCTCAAGGAGCGCTATGCGCGGCACCATGACGTGCATGTCACCGATGCGGCGGTCGTCGCCGCCGTGCGCCTCTCGCGCCGCTACCTGACCGGGCGCCAGTTGCCCGACAAGGCGGTCGACCTGCTCGATACCGCCGCCGCGCGGGTGCGCATGAGCCAGGACGCCACGCCGATTGCCTTCGCCCGGTGCGAGGCCGAGCGCGCGGCGCTGGAGACCGAGCGGGCTGCGCTGGCGCAGGACGCGGGCACCACGGGCATCCGTGACGCCGCACGGATCGGCGCCATCGACAGCCGGCTGGAGGCGCTGGACGGCGACCTCGTCCGATTCACGCAGACGCTCGCCGCCCAGAAGGCCGCCACGGAAACCCTGTTCGGCCTGCGTCGCCAATGGCAGGCCGCGGACGAGGCGCTGCGGCAGGACCTCTCCCCATCGATCGAAGCCGCCCACCGCGCGGTGGGTTCGGCCGGGCAGGCCGCCCTGATCCGCGCCGAGGTGGATGAGCACGCGATTGCCGAAGTCATCGCAGACTGGACCGGCGTGCCGGCCGAGAGCCTGCTGGCCAGCGAACTGGCCACGCTGCTGGACCTGGAGGCCAACCTGGGCAGCGTGGTGGTGGGTCAGGACGAGGCGCTCGCAGCGCTCGGCAAGCGGCTGCGGGCGGCGAAGGCGGGGCTCAAGGCCGAGGACGCGCCGATCGGCGTGTTCCTGCTCGTGGGGCCCTCGGGCGTCGGCAAGACCGAGACGGCGCGGGCGCTGGCCGACCTGATGTTCGGCGGCGAGCGGGCGCTGATCACCATCAACCTGTCCGAATACCAGGAAGCGCATACGGTGTCGCAGCTGAAGGGCTCGCCGCCCGGCTACGTCGGCTACGGCGAGGGCGGCGTCCTGACCGAGGCGGTGCGCCAGCGCCCCTACAGCGTGGTGTTGCTCGACGAGGTCGAGAAAGCCCACCGCGACGTGCTGAGCCTGTTCTATCAGGTGTTCGACCGTGGATTTATGCGCGATGGCGAAGGCCGGGTGATCGATTTCCGCAACACGGTGATCGTGATGACGTCGAACCTGGGCAGCGACCAGATCCTGGCCGCCACGGAAGCCGTGACCGAGGCCGGCGGCGCGGCGACCCCCGGCATGCTGATGGAAGCGATCCGCCCGACGCTGGTCGAGCATTTCCAGCCCGCGCTGCTGGCGCGCTTCCAGACCGTGGTGTTCCGGCCGCTGGTCGCCGGGCCGATGGCGACGATCGTACGCATGAAGCTGGATAAGGTGAGCGAGCGGGTGGCGCGCCGGTTCGGCGTGCCGCTGCGTTACGACAATGGGCTGGTGGACGCGCTGGTCGCCGCCTGCCTGTTGCCGGACACCGGCGCGCGCAATATCGACAGCCTGCTCGACCAGCAGATCCTGCCGGTGCTGGCCCGCGAGCTGCTAATAAGAATGGGGAACAAGACAGCGGAGACGAGCGCCCCGGCCACGATCCGGCTGACCTTCTCGGACGCAGACGGCATCGGGCTGGAATTCGATGAGGCTGGCCAGTAATGGCCGGCGGTCCGGGCCTGTTCGAGGCCGTGACAGGGCATTTCGCGAATGGGGTGCCGGTCGAGGAATTCGATCTGGCGACGCAGACCTTCCTGTCCGTCCAGGACAATATCCAGCGCATTCTGAACAGTCGGCGCGGCGGGCTGGCCCATCTGCCGGACTATGGGCTGGGCGACCTGTCGCGCATCTACCGGCACCTGCCCGCGTCGGCCCACACGCTCAAGCGGGAGATTGAAACCACGCTGCTGCGCTACGAGCCGAGGCTCCGGGGCATCGATATCGACATCGACGATACCGAGCCCGGGATGCTGCTGAGTTTCACGATGACCTGCCACCTGCGCCGCGCCGGGCTGGTGCGCTTCGGCACGCATTTCATGCCTGACGGCAAGACCCGGCTGACGCTGCTGCGCGCGGTGCAGGACCGCGACTGAGGGGCTACGGCTAACGCCGTTCAGTCCACCTGGGCGCCCGAGGCCTTGACGATTTTGCCCCATTTGTCGATATCCGCACGCAACATGGTCGAGAACTGCTGCGGCGTGCCGGTGAGCACCTCGGCGCCCTGCGCGGCGAGCTTGTCGCGCAGCGGTGCGTCGGCCAGCGCGGCCTGCAAGGTCTTGGCGAGCTTCTCCGTCACCGCCTTCGGCGTGCCGCGCACGGCGAACAGGCCAACCCAGAGATCGCCGCTATAGCCGGGCACGGTTTCGCTGATGGCCGGGATGTCCGGCGCGAATGGCGACCGCTTGGCCGAACTCACACCCAGCGCCCGCACCTTGCCGGCCTTGATATGGGCCAGCACCGAGGGCAGGCTGGCGAAGGCCATCGGCACCTGGTTGCCGAGCACATCGTTCAGCGCCGGCGCCACACCCTTGTAGGGCACGTGCTCGAGCTTGATGCCGGCCATGCTGTTCAGCATCTCGCCGAGCAAGTGGTTCAGCGTGCCATTGCCGGCCGACGCATAGCGGTAGAAATCCGGCTTGGCCTTGGCCATCGTGATCAGTTCCGCCATCGACTTGGCCGGAAACGCGGGATTCACGACCAGCACGTTCGGCACCGTCGCCACGGGGGCGATCGGCTCGAAGTCCTTGATCGGATCGAACGGAATCTGGCGATAGAGCGACGGGTTGATCGCCTGCGTGCTGCTGATGGTCATCAGCAGCGTGTAGCCATCGGCCGTGGCGCGCGCGGCGGCCTGGGTGCCGATGTTGCCGCCGGCGCCGGGACGGTTCTCGACCACCACCTGCTGGCCCAGGCGCTGCGACAGATCGGCGGCCACGAGCCGGGCGACGATGTCGTTGGTGCCGCCCGGCGCCTGGGGCACGATCATCTGGATGGGCTTGCTGGGATAGGTGTCGGCGTGGACGCTGCCCACGGCGGCCAGCGTGAGAGCCACGGCCATGCCGGCGAGGGCGGGAAGGGTGCGAAGCATTGTTGTCTCCTATGGCGGGCGGTTATCTGGGATGTCGGTCCCGCCCATGCTGGCGCCCACTCTAGCCGAGGCCGGTGCGCAGGAGAAATTCAATCGCCGACTATGGCCATAAGGATTTCTTATCGGCTGGCAGGTGCCGTAGGGGCGGGCGGCGGCGCCAGCGAGCCCCCCTGGGCGATGCGCGCTGCAACGATCTCCCGCAGGATGTCGGCGACGGCTTCGGCCGCATTCGAACGCGGCAGCGCGCGCGGCCAGCACAGGGACAGCGTGCGGCGCAACTCCGGCAGGATCAGGCGACGCCCGATGCCCCCCTCGGCATCGCCAGCCCCATCCCCATTCCCTTCTGCGCCCGGACTCTCGCCCAGCGACGACGCCGGCAGCACCGTGCAGGCCAGCCCCTCGCGGGCGGCGGCCAGCAGGAAGGGCAGCGAATCGAGGTCCGCCACCACGTTCAGGGCGATACCGGCCTTGGCGAAGCTGCGCTCCACCACCTCGCGCAGGCCCTGCGAGCCGCTGGGCAGCACCAGCGGCATGCCGTCGAGGGCCTTCAGTGCGATGGTGGCCGAGCGGGTGGCACGCCCGGGCGGCGTGCCGATCAGGTAGAGCGGTTCGCTGGCCAGCGGTTCGGGCTCCACAGCGCGCGACGCCGTGTCGCGGAACAGGATCGCGAAGTCGAGCCGGTTCTGGTTCAGCAGCTCGGAGATATAGCCGCTCATGCTCTCGAACAGTTGCAGCCGCACCTGCGGATAGCGCTGCCGCACGGCCCGCACCAGCGGCATGCCGAAGGCCGCCGCCGCCGTGGTCGGCAGGCCGATGGCGACGTTGCCGGAGATTTCCGAGCCGGCCACCCGGACGTCCGCCCCGGCAATCTCGACCTGGCGCAGGATATTCCGAATGTGACGATAAAGTGTCTTGCCGGCCTCAGTCGGCCGTACGCCCTTGGCGCCGCGATGCACCAGCGGCACGCCGAATTCCTCCTCGAGCGCGGCCAGTTGCTGGCTCAGCGCCGGCTGCGCCACGCACACGACCTCGGCGGCGCGCGTCAGGCTGCCGTGGTCGACGATCGCCACGAAATACCGCATTGCCCGGATATCCATCGCTGCTGCCTCCTGCCCCGTTCGCCGGGTGTCGTCTCGTTGAGGGTATTGATTCTACTTATGGAGGCTTCGGCAATCCCTATTTCACATAGTCGGGGCGCGCGGGTAGATTGGCGGCATCGAGCACCCCCGGACCCATCGCCATGACCCGACCCCTAGCCGGCATTACCGTCATCTCCCTCGAACAGGCGATTGCCGCGCCGTTCTGCACCCGCCAGCTGGCGGACCTCGGCGCACGCGTGATCAAGATCGAGCGGCCCGGCCCGGGGGATTTCGCCCGCGCCTACGACACGCGCGTGCGCGGCCTGTCCTCGCACTTCGTCTGGACCAACCGTTCGAAGGAAAGCCTGACGCTGGATGTGAAGGCGCCCGGCGCCGCGCCGGTGATGGAAGGGCTGCTGGAGCGCGCGGACGTGCTGGTGCAGAACCTCGCCCCGGGCGCGGCGGCCCGGCTCGGGCTGGATTACGAGACGCTCTCGGCCCGCTATCCGCGCCTGATTGTCTGCGACATCTCGGGCTACGGCGGCGACGGCCCCTACCGGGACAAGAAGGCCTACGACCTGCTGGTGCAGAGCGAGTCGGGGTTCGTCTCGGTGACCGGCACGGCCGAGGAGGGCGTCAAGGCGGGTGCCTCGGTGGCGGACATCGCCGCCGGCATGTACGCCTATAGCAATATCCTGGCGGCGCTGATCGAGCGCGGCCAGACCGGGCACGGCAAGCGGATCGACGTGTCGATGCTGGAGTCGATGGTCGAGTGGATGAGCTTTCCGATGTACTACGCGTTCGATGGCGCCGAGCCGCCGCCGCGCGCGGGCGCCGCCCACGCCACCATCTACCCCTACGGGCCGTTCCCGACCGGCGACGGCAAGACCGTGATGCTGGGGCTGCAGAACGAGCGGGAGTGGTCGGTCTTCTGCAAGACCGTGCTGGGCGAGCCGGCGCTGGCCACGCATGCCGCGTTCGCCACCAACAGCCTGCGCAGCGCCAACCGGGCCCAGTTGCGGGCGAGGATCGTCGAAGCGTTCTCGCACATGACGGCGGAGCAGGTGGTGGAGCGGCTCGAGGAGGCCAAGATCGCCAACGCCAACGTCAATACCATGGCCGATGTCTGGCATCACCCGCAACTGGCCGCGCGGGAGCGGTGGCGCACCGTGGCGTCGCCGGTCGGCGAGATCCCGGCGCTGCTGCCGCCGGGCCTGACCGATGCGCGCATGGATCCGATTCCCGCAGTCGGCGAGCATACCGATGCCATCCTGTCGGAAATCGGCTGTTCCGCCGCGCAAGTGGCCCAACTTCACGCCGATGGCGTGGTTTGATCAGGAGCCGACCATGACTACCCCCCGCGTCCCGCGCAGCTACCTGTTCGTTCCCGCCTCCCGCCCCGAGCGCATCGGCAAGGCCCTGTCGGCCGGCGCCGATGCGGTCATTGTCGACCTGGAGGATGCCGTCGCCCCCGATGCCAAGGCCGAGGCCCGCGCGGGGCTGTCCGACCCCTGGAGCGGCCTGCGGACTGCCGCCCAGGTCGGTGGCGTGAAGCTTTTTGTGCGCGTGAACGGCGCCGATACCGCATGGTTCGCCGACGATCTCGCCTGGTGCCGGGCGCATCAGGTGCGCCAGATCATGCTGCCGAAGGCCGATGCCACCGCGCTGGCCGCCCTCCACGCCGAGCTGCCGGACGCCCACTGCCATGCCCTGCTGGAGACCGCCGCCGGGTTTGCCGACCTGTACGACGTGGCGCGCGCGCCCGGCGTCACCCGGCTGGTGTTCGGCAGCATCGACCTGATGTTCGATCTCGACGTGGCTGACGATGGCGAGCCGCTGCATCACTTCCGCAGCGAGTTGGTACTCCATTCGCGCGCGGCCGGGCTGCCGGCGCCGGTCGACGGGGTCTGCACCGCCATCGGCGATGCCGAGGCGCTGGCGGACGACACCGCCCGGGGCCGCCGCTTCGGCTTCGGCGCCAAGCTGCTGATCCATCCGAACCAGGTGGAAGGCGTGCATGCGGCGCTGGCGCCGTCTGCCCAGGAAGTGGCGTGGGCACGGCGCGTGGTGGACCAGGCCGCCGCCGCGCAGGGCGCGGCCATCGCCGTGGACGGCAAGATGGTGGACCGCCCGGTGCTCGAACGTGCGCTGCGGATCGTCGCCGCAGCGCCGGGCCCAGCGGCGCCATCCGCCTCATCCGCCACCTCCGCCTGAACCGGGCGCAGCGCCAATCGGTGTTTTCCCGACCCACACGTTGGGCGAATTTGGGTGGGAATGCCGACAAGATGAAAGCCGTTTGTAATGAGATTGCGATTGAATGCGCACGGGAGATCGTGCGTGGCAAGGCAGCGCGGCTAAAAGAGCGGGTTCCCGGGGAGCGATGAAAGAAAATCGCCCGCCCGGTGCACCGTTCGGCTGGCACGGTCGTTTACGTCAGACCGAAGTGACATTGAGCCAGACCGATCGTGCATTTTTCAGTTTCCCGCGCCGCCATGGCCGTGCTGCTGGCCGTGGCAGCCGTTGCTGGCCACGCCGCCAGCCAGCCGATGCCCCCAGACGGCCCCTGTGTGCCGCCACCGGCCAAGGCCACGCTCACACTTGCCCAGGCGCGGCTTGACGCCCAGCGCTGCAATCGCGACATCATTGCCGCCCGGCGCGGCGAGGAAGCCAGCCAGGCCGATGTCCAGATCGCCTCGCAACGGCCGAATCCGGTCCTGAGCCTCGGTGTCACTAATATCAATCCGCATGCGGGGGTGGGATCGGGCAGCCTGCGCAGCAAGACGGTGGATTCCACGCTGCGCATCGATCAGGTCATCGAAACCGCCAACAAGGGCAACCTGCGCGTGGACGCAGCCCGCAAGGCCAGCGCCGCCGCCGGCGAGACCACCCAGGCCATCGTGGCGCAGCAACTCGGCGCGGTGGACCAGGCCTGGTACGAAGCCGTGGTCAGCCAGACCCGGCTGGAAGTGCTGACCGAGACCGTCGGCCTCTATTCCCGCACCCAGCAAGCCAATGAGACCCGGCTGAAGGCCGGCGATATTTCCCGCGCCGACGTCACCAAGCTCCAGCTGGAAACGCTGCGCGCCCAGAGCGACCTGCGCAACGCCCAGGCTGACCACGCCAGCGACAAGGCCGCCCTGGCCGCCGCCATCGGCGTGCCGGGCACGCTGATCGACAACCGGCTGGTGCCGGACTGGCCGGCGCTGGACACCCCGGTCCCGCCGGTGGACCCCGACGTGCTGCAACGCCGCCCGGACGTGACCGCCGCCGAAGCCCGGCTGGCCGCCGCCGCCGCCTCGCGCGACCTGGCCCGCGCCGGCCGCGTGCCCGATGTGACGGTGGGCGCGCAGGCCGAGCACTATCCGCAATCGCCCACTAATACCTATGGCGATGGCAACAGCTACGGCGTGTTCATCTCGATCCCGCTGTTTGTGCGGCACAGCAATGGCGGCGAGGCCCGCCGCGCGGAGGTGGATTACTACGCCGCGCTGGACGACCGCAACCGCATCCTGCTGGAGGCGCAGAACGACATCGAGCGCCTGCGCAGCCAGCTAGAGGCCGCGCGCGCCACGCTGCAACAGATGCAGGCCGCCGTGCTGCCGGCCGCCGAGTCCGTCGCGAACAGTGCCGAATTCGCGTACACGAAGGGCGCCACGGGCGTGCTGGACCTGCTCGACGCGCGCCGCGCGCTGCGCCAGACCCGCGTGGACGCCGTCGAGGCGCAGGGCAACTACGCCAAGGCGCTGGCCGCCTACCGCACCGCGCTGCAAGCTACCAATTCCGATATCAACAAGCTTCCCCAGGTCCGTACCGATGCGTCGCGTCCATAACATGCTGTCTTCGTCCCAGTGGTTCCGTCCTCTCCGCCTGGCAGCCGTCGGGTCACTTTGCGCGCTGGCGCTGGTCGCCTGCGGCAAGAAGGAGGCACCCGTGGCCGATGACGACCCCAAGGTCAGCGGCCAGACCATCCAGTTTCCGGAGTCGGTGAAGACCCTGCCCGGCATCGTCGGCCAGCCGGTGAAGCTGGGCGGCGACCGCATGCTGAGCCTGCCGGGCCGGCTGGTCTGGAACGAGGACAAGACCGTGCGCGTGACCACCCCGTTCGCGGGCCGCGTGATGGACATCCTCGTGCAACCCGGCGCGACCGTGAAGGCCGGCCAGCCGCTGGCGACGCTGACCTCGCCCGACTATGGCCTCGCCCAGGCCGATGCACGCAAGGCCGCCGCCGACAGCGCTGTGGCCGCCAAGTCCCTGGCACGCCAGCGCGAGCTGTATGGCGCCGGCATCGTCGCCCAGAAGGAACTGGAGCAGGCGCAGGCCGATAGCGCCCGTGCCGCCGCCGACCAGCAACGCACGCAGGCGGCGCTGCGCATGTACGGCGCGGCTGCCGGTGGCGATGCGGTGAACCAGCGCTTCGCGCTGCGCAGCCCGATCGAGGGCCTGGTGGTGGAGCGCAATATCAACACGGGCATGGAATTGCGCCCGGACCAGGCGCCCAACTCGCCGCTGTTCCTGATTACCGACCCGACCACGCTCTGGGCCCAGGTGGACGCGGCCGAGGCGGACCTCGGCCTGTTCAAGCCGGGCGTGACGGTGCAACTGACCAGCGCCGCCTATCCGGGCGAGACGTTCCAGGGCACCGTGGTCAAGATCGCCGATTACGTGGATCCGTCGTCGCGCAGCATCAAGGTGCGGCTGACCGTGCCGAACGCGGACCGCCGCCTGAAGGCCGAGATGTTCGTCACGGCGCGCCTCCAGGCGGCCTCGTTCAAGGGGATCGCGGTGCCGTCGAAGGCCGTGTTCCTGGCTGACAACAAGAACTACGTGTTCGTCCGCAAGGGCACGAACACGTTCGAGCGGCGCCTGGTGAAGACCGGCGTGTCACTGCCGGGCATGACCGAGGTGCTGGAAGGGCTGGCCGACGGCGAGGTGGTGGTCACCGACGGCAACCTCTATCTGCAGGACATCCTGCGTGACGCCACGGCGGTCAATGCGGCGCGCGCGTCCGCCAAGTAAGGGAATGGCGGACACATGATCTCCCGTATCGTCAACTTTGCGCTGCACCAGAAGCTGTTCGTCTGGCTCGGCCTGATCATCTTCGTCGCCGGCGGCCTGGCCGCCTTCAAGAACCTGCCGATCGAGGCCTTCCCGGACGTCTCCGACATCCAGGTCAACATCATCACGCTCTACCCGGGCCGTGCGGCCGAGGAAGTGGAGCGGCAGGTCACGATCCCGATCGAGACCGCCCTGGCCGGCACGCCGAACTCGGTGCGGGTGTTCTCGCACACCCAGTTCGGCCTGTCGTTCATGATGGTCACGTTCAACGACAAGGCCACCGACGTCACCGCGCGCCAGCAGATCATCGAGCGGCTGCGCAGCGTGGACCTGCCCGACGGCGTGCATCCGGACCTCGCGCCGCTCTCCACGGCCATCGGCGAAATCTATCGTTTCCGGCTGACCGGCAAGGGCTATTCGCCGCAGGAACTGCGCACGCTGCAGGACTGGGTGGTCGAGAAGAATCTGCGCCAGGTGCCCGGTGTGGCCGACCTGGTGACGATTGGCGGCAGCATCAAGCAGTACGAGGTGAACCCGAACCTGGCGCGGATGCGCGATGCGGGGATCTCGTTGTCCGAACTGTTCACGGCGCTCCAGCGTGGCAACTCGAACGCCGGCGGCGGCGCGGTGGCGCATGGCCGGCAGCAGTTCCTGCTGCGCTCGCTGGGCAGCTTCCGCACCTCGGCGGACATCGCCAACGTGGTGGTGAGCGAGAAGAACGGCACGCCGATCCTGGTCAAGGACATCGCCGAGGTGAAGGTGGGCTCGGCGCCGCCGCAGGGCCTGATGGGGCAAGACGACGAGGACGATATCGTCTCGGGCATCGTGGTGATGCGCAAGGGCGAGAACCCGTCGATCGTGCTGGACGCGCTGAAACAGAAGATCGACCTGCTCGACAGCACGATCCTGCCCAAGGGCGTGAAGATCGTGCCGTACTACGACCGCTCCACGCTGATCGACAAGACGCTGCACACGGTGTTCGGCAACCTGGTGGAAGGCGCGCTGCTGGTGATGGCGGTGCTGTACCTGTTCCTCGCCAACGTGCGTGCGGCGGCCATCGTGGCGCTGGTGATTCCGCTGGCGCTGCTCTCCACCTTCATCGGCCTGACCTGGGTGGGCATTCCGGCCAACCTGCTGTCGCTCGGCGCGATGGACTTCGGCATCATCGTGGACGGCGCGGTGATCGTGGTGGAGAACATCTTCAAGCGGCTGGGCGAGCTGAAGGAGCAGCAGATCCAGGACAACAAGGCGCGGCTCAACGCCATCCTGCTGGCGACGACCGAGGTGGGCCGGCCGACCGTGTTCTCGATGGTGATCATCATCGCGGCGCACATCCCGATCTTCACGCTGCAGCGCCATGAGGGCAAAATCTTCGCGCCGATGGCCTATACGGTGACCGGGGCGCTGATCGGCTCGCTGATCATCTCGCTGACGCTGGTGCCGCTGCTGTGCCACCTGCTGCTGAAGAAGAACATCGCGCACGAAGACAACTTCATGGTGCGCCACTGCAAGCGGCTCTATGAGCCGATGCTGAAGTGGGCGCTGGACCACAAGAAGATGGTGGTTGGCATCGCGCTGGGTTTGCTGGTCGCCACCGTGGGCGTGGGCAAGTTCCTCGGCAGCGAGTTCCTGCCGGAGCTGGACGAAGGCTCGATGTGGGTCAGCTTCGACCTGCCGGCGTCGGTCTCGCTGGATGAGGCCCGCGACCAGGCGCGCAAGCTGCGGACCGTGATCCGCCAGACGCCCGAGGTGAACACCACGATCTCCAAGGTGGGCCGCCCGGACGACGGCACGGATCCGAAGCTGATCAACACCGTCGAAATCCTGGTGGACCTGAAGCCGGACCAGAAGTGGCGGGCCGGCTACGACAAGCGCAAGATCATCGAGGAAATCAACCGCAACCTGCGCCAGATGCCCGGCATCGAGCCGAACTTCTCGCAGCCGGTGCGCGACAACATTCTTGAGAGCATCTCCCAGATCAAGGGCCAGATCGTGATCAAGGTGCAGAGCGACAGCCTGCAGCAGAACAAGCAGGTAGCGGACCAGATCCTGGCGAACGTGCAGTCGGTCAAGGGCGTGATGCGCGCGTTCATCGACCGCGACGGCGAACTGCCGCAGTACGTGCTGGAGTTCGATCGGGCCCAGGCGGCGCGCTACGGCATCAACGTGGCTGACGTGCAGGACCTGATGGAAACCGCGCTGGCCGGCAAGGCCGCCACGGAGCTGTGGGAGGGCGAGCGCCACTTCAGCGTGGCCGTGCGCCTGAAGGCGGGCGAGCGCGAACTGCCGAACCTGCCGAACATCTTCATGCAGACCGCCGATGGCGCGCAGGTGCCGCTGTCGCAACTGGTGACGTTCCGGGCCGCCTCGGGCGCCATGAACATCAGCCGCGAGAACGGCCAGCGCACCACGTCGATCGGCATCTTCATCCACGACCGGGACATGGGTAGCGTGGTGAAGGACATGCAGGCGCTGGTGAAGAAGAACGTCAACGCCGAGGACGTGAAAATCAGCTGGTCCGGCGAGTTCGAGAACCAGGAGCGCGCCATGGCGCGGCTGTCGATTGTGGTGCCGCTGTCGGTGCTGGTGATCTTCCTGCTGCTGTTCAACGCGTTCAAGTCGTTCAAGAGTGCCACGCTGATCATCTCGAACATCCCGTTCGCGCTGATCGGCGGCGTGTTCGCGCTGTTCCTGACCGGGATTCCGCTGTCCGTCTCGGCGGCGATCGGCTTTATCGCGCTGTTCGGCCAGGCCGTGCTGAACGGCGTGGTGATGGTGACGTACTTCAACCAGTTGCGCGATGAAGGGCTCTCCGTGCGCGAGGCCGTGCTGGCTGGCTCGATGGATCGGCTGCGGACCGTGCTGATGACGGCGATGCTGGCCATGCTGGGCCTGTTCCCGATGGCGATCTCGCGCGCGATTGGCGCGGAGACGCAGCGCCCGCTGGCCATCGTGATCATCGGCGGCCTGATTACGGCAACGATGCTGACGCTGATCGTGCTGCCGACGCTGTACGAGTGGATGGTGGGACGCTCCTGGCCGGACGAGGAGCCAGAGGACGAAGACCACAACCGGATCTCGCCCTCGCTGGCATCGTAAGCCCGCAGCATCGTGAAACGCCCCCGGCCCCCCCGGGGGCGTTTCACATTCTGGGCTTTGCTCCGGGAAACAGCGGCCACGCCATCAGCGCGATCACAGCAGTGCCGGCCCAGACCACCGGCCATGAGGTGGCCGCGAGCCAGTGCGGCAGGGTTAGTGGCGTGAGGAAGAATCCGAGGAACACGGCGGTATTCGCCATGCCGAGCGCCGTGCCCGCGCGCTCGGCCCCGGCCATGGCCGCCAGCTCCGCATAGGCCACGCCATGCCAGGCTGAGACGCAGACTCCGGCGAGCGCGATCATCGCCGGCAGCAGGGCCATCCACAGGCCGTGGGCGTTGCCGGCGCTGCCCTGGACGCAGGCCGCCAGTACCAGGAAGGCGGCCACCGACACCAGCGTGCAGCCGCGCAGATAGGCGCGACGGTTGCCACGGCGGTCGGTCCAACGGCCGCTCCACACGCGCATTGCCATCGCGCCGCCCTGCACGGCGACCATGGTGGCGGTGATGACGCCGAGCCCGGCGTGCGCAAAGTCGTGCAGGAATATCGACGCGAACGTCAGCACCGCGAACTGCGGCATGCAGAGCAGGCCGATGGCCGCGACGATGCGCCAGATGCCCGGTTGCCGCAGGGGATTCGCCGTGGGAACCCGGCACGCCGGTGACGCCACGCAGCCTGCCGCCGGCGGCTCATGCAGCCATCGCCACGTCAGCCACGCCGACACGCCGCACAGCAGCGCTACCCATCCATAGACCCAGGTGAAGCCGACCGTCGAGGCGAGCCACGGCAGCGTGAGGGCGCCGATGCCACCGCCCAGCGGCACCGCCGTTTGCCGGATGCTCATGGCCAGCCCGCGTTCGCCTTCGCGGAACCAGCGCATCACGGCTCGGCCGCTCGCGCCATTGACACTCCCGCTCAACAGCCCGACGACCGCCATCGCACTCATCAGCCAGCCCAGCGGCGGCGCATGACCACCGGCCGGAGCGAGCCACAGCGCCATGACCAGCAGGGCGATGGCGGTGGAGGCGAGGCCGCCGAGCAGCACGGGGCGGTCGCCCCAGCGGTCCGCCGCCACGCCCCAGGGCAGTTCGGACAGGGCGACGCCGAAACCGAGCGCCCCGAGGGCGAGGCCCAGCTCGGCGTTGTCGAAGTGATACCCCGTCCGGAGCCAGACGGCGGTGGTGGGAATGCCGCTGGCGCCGGCCATCACGCTGGCATTGGCGGCGACGCCCACGCCGAGGACTTTCCAGCGGTGGCCTGCACCGAAGTGATGATTTGTCGACGCGGGCGCCGAGGCAAGGGTCTGGGATGACATGGCTGGTTTCCGATCGATGATTTGACCGGACCGAGTCTCTCACCCACAATTCATCCTGAATATCAGAAAATACTTCAATAATCGTTCGACAAAACAGGATGATCGATGTCACGCACGAATTTCGACGTCGCCGCCTTGCGTAGCCTGCTGGCGGGGATGGAGTTGGGCAGCTTCGCGCGGGCGGCGGATCGCGTCGGGCGCTCCACGTCCGCCATCAGCGCGCAGATCAAGAAGCTGGAGGAGCAGGCCGGCACGGCGCTGTTCCGCAAATCCGGACGCGGACTGGCGCTGACGGCGGCCGGCGAGGCCATGCTCGGCTACGCCCGGCGGCTGGTGGACCTGAACGACGAAGCCGCGGCGGCGGTGCGCGGCGTGGATCTGGCGGGCGGCATCCGACTGGGCTTGCAGGAGGAATTTGGCGAAGGGCTGCTGCCCGACGTGCTCGGCAGGTTCACCCGCGCGCACCCGAAGGTGCGCATCGAGGCAGTAGTGGCGCGCAACGCCGAACTGCTGGCGCGGATCGATACCGGGCGGCTGGACCTCGCGCTGATCTGGTCCGATGGCGGTCTGGGATCGCCCGATCCGGGCATCCCCGGCTACGCGCTGGGCCAGCGCGCAGTCGAGCCCATCGACGAACCGCCCATGTGCTGGGTCGGCTCCGCGACGGCGCCGATGACCTGGGAACCGGGCGAGCCGCTACCGCTGATCGCCTTCGACCGCCCATGCCAGTTCCACGCCGCAGCCACGGCTGCGCTGGATCGCGCCGGCATTCCATGGCGCCTGGCGTTCTCGAGCCCTAGCCTCGGCGGGCTGTGGGCCGCCGCCGCCGCGGGCCTGGGGCTGACCGTGCGTTCCCGCTACGGCCTGCCTGCCAACGTGCGCGCCGTGCCGGCCGGGGAGGCCGGCCTGCCCGGGCTGCCGTCGCTACCGCTGGTCATGCTGCGGGCGGCGCCGACCATGCCGCCCGAGGTGGAGCGGCTGGCGGACATCCTGCTGGCGTCGTTGCGGGAAGCGCGGGCGGCTAGTCAGTCGTCGTAGCGGTGCCGGCTCGGCCGGCAAAGCACCGCGCCCAGCAGCACGCCAATCCCCAGCGCCATGCCGATGGCGCGCATCGGCTGCTTGTTCACGTACTCGGTCACGCACTCCTGGCCTTGCTGCCAGTTGTGACTGACCGTGGACTTGATCGAGTCCAGCGCCTGCGAGCCGCGCTCCGCCTTGGAGAGAAACGTCTTCTTGGCGGCGTCGACGGCCTCGCCGGTCAGATTCGGCAACTGCGAGAGCAGATCGTCGAGATCCTTGGCCAGCTGGTTGGTGTCGGCGCGCAGGTTGGCTCGCGCGGCGGATGCATCGGCGCTCGAGTTCTGTGGATTGAGGTTGTTCGGATCCATGCGTGTCTCCTGTCAGGCAGTGCGAAGGTGCGGGGGAAGGTGCGGGAAAGTCGATGCAACACATGCCTGCGCAGGTTCCGTACCAGCACACGCGCCGCCACCCCACTCGTGCGGCGCGCTCTCTAATATAGAAACGCCGTGGCAAGTTACCGGTGCTTGTAATTTGTCCGCGACGGCAAAGGGTGCGCGACACGCCGCCCCGGACCGCTGCACGCGCCCGGCAAGGCGGGCGCTCCCTCGGCACGCTCGTTGCGGATCACGGGTCCCACACCCCCACGCAAGGAGTTGCAGATGAACACCGCTGATCCCACCCTCACTTCCGGCCAGGGCGCCGGCATCGTCGGCTCCGGCGTGGGCGAAGGCCCCGGCCCCGAGGTGATGGCCGCATCGAGCCTCGACGACACCAAGGTCTATTCGTCCGACGGCGAGCACGTCGGCGAAATCTCGGAAATCATGATCGATGTCCCCCGCGGCCGCGTGGCCTACGCCGTGCTGAGCACCGGCGGCTTCCTCGGTATCGGCGACACCCTCCACGCCATTCCCTGGAGTGCCCTGGTCATGGACACCGACGCCAAATGCTTCCGCCTCGGCCTGACCGCGGACCGCATCAAGGACGCCCCAGGCTTCAACAAGGACAGCTGGCCCGGCATGGCCGATCCGCAGTGGGCGACTACGATCCATGAGTACTACGGGCGGGATCCGTATTGGACTGGAGTGGGTGGGGCGCTTTGAGCTGAGCGTTTGCTGGCTGGATAGGCGGCGGCCGTTGCAACGACGGCCGCCGTTTTTGTTTGCTCGCGGACTGTAACGGGACGGCGAACATGCGTTGTCAGGGCACGTCATTGAAATCTGATTTAAAAATGATTCATATCATTTATGACTCAGATTTGACGGAATCGTAAAAGCTGCCGGTTTTCCCGGAAACCGTTTGCTGGGGCGGACCCCACTTTCGGGCGGAACAGATTTGTGCCTTGGGCTGGCGATGGAATCAGAAAAAAGTGGGGTATGCCGGACCTGCGTAGTGCCGTACGCTCCGCCTCGCTTATAAAAAACTTACAACTGGTTACAAGTAGGCTCGCGGTAGTAGTACGGCGTTTCGCGCATCTTCTGTGCGAGTAGGACCCGAATTGCTGACGGCGGCCACGCGTGCGCCAGCAGCCGGGGTCCAGAATGAATCGTCTTTGTTACCGTCTCGTTTTCAACAAGACACGCGCCATGCTGATGGCCGTGCAGGAAACCGCAAGCGGTACCGGGTCCGGGCGGCGGGCGGGCCGGAAGGGTGTGGGGGGTGAGACGCGGCGGGTCTGGACGGGAAGCCTCTGCGTTGGCGTGCCCGTGCTGCAACTGGCAGCGTGGATGGCGATGGGGGTGCCGATGGTGGCCGGCGCGCAGATCGTCGCCGACCCCAATGCGGGCGCAAGCCGCCCCGGGGTTGTCCAGACGGCGAACGGCCTGCCGCAGGTCAATATCACGCGGCCATCGGGGGCAGGCGTCTCCGTCAATCACTACAACCAGTTCGACGTCAACAAGGCCGGTGCCATCCTCAACAACTCGCCGGGCATCGTGGCGACGCAGCAGGCGGGCTACATCAACGGCAATCCCAACCTGCAGCCCGGCGGGTCAGCAAGGATCATCGTCAATCAGGTCACCAGCACGCTGCCCAGCCAGTTGCGTGGCTACCTCGAAGTGGCCGGCCCGCGTGCGGAAGTCATCGTGGCCAATCCCAACGGGATCCTGGTTGATGGCGCGGGATTCATCAACACGAGCCGCGCGACGCTGACGACCGGGATTCCGGTCTATGGCGGCAGTGGCAGCCTTGATGCCTTCCGCGTGACCGGCGGGCAGATCCTCGTCGAAGGCGGTGGCCTGCATGCCACGGGCGTGGATCAGGTGGACCTGATTGCGCGAGCCGTCAAGGCGAATGCCGCCCTGTATGCCAATAACTTGAACGTCGTGGCGGGTGCCGCCCAGGTGGATCGCGCGACGCTCTCCGCCTCGGCCATTGCGGGCAGTGGTCCGGCGCCATCCGTGGGCATCGACGTCAGCGAACTCGGCGGCATGTATGCCAACAAGATCCTGCTGGCGTCCACCGAGGCGGGCGTGGGGGTTTCCACGCGCGGCGTGGTGGCGGCGCAGGCTGGCGACCTTACGCTGACGGCGCAGGGGCGGCTGCAACTTGCGGGGCAGACCAATACGACCGGCGCGATGACCGTCAGCGCACGGGACGGGGTCGATAACAGCGGTACCACCTATGCCGGCCAACGGCTGGCACTCGGCACGCAGGGCGCGCTGACCAACAGTGGCACGCTCGCGGCGGGCGGCGGCCTCTCGGCGAACGCAGCGTCGATTGCATCGAGCGGCACGCTGGCGTCCGGCGTGGGCGCCGACGGCACCGTTTCGCAGGCCGGGACGCTGGCGCTGAATGCCAGCGGCGCGGTGCAGGCGAGCGGCAAGGTGCTCGCCGGGGCGGACGCTACGGTGCAAGGTGGTTCGGTGAATCTGGCCGGCGGCGAGACATCGGCCATTGGCGCCGTGCAGATCAAGGCCAGTCAAGGCGAGATTGATCTGCACGGCGCCACGCTTTCGGCGGGCGGTGCGCTCGGCGCTCATGCAAGCGGCGCCCTTGATGCGTCAGGTGCCACACTACGCGCCGGCGGAAGCGCGAATGTGACGGCCGCAAGCGTCTCGAACCGGAACGCGCAATTGATCGCGGACGGTGCCATCGACATCCGTTCGGCAGGCGCGGTCGACAACGCCGGCGGTGTGATGCAGGCGGGCGGTGGACTCTCAATGGACACGGCGTCGCTCGGGAATCAGGCAGGGCGTGTGGTCTCGCTCAATGGCGATGACTTGACGATCGCCGCACGAGGCACCATCGAAAACACTACTGGCACCACCGCGAGCGGAGCGCAGGGTGGGGTCATCGGTGGCAACGGCAGCGTGCGGATCGATGCGGACGTGCTCGTCAATCACGGTCAGATCAATGCCGGGAGCGGCGCAAAGCTGCACGCGGACAGGCTTGACAATGATGCCGGCGCGGTCATCGCGGGCGGTGCCGCCGACATCTCCGCGTCCGGCGCGGTATCGAATCGCAACGGCATGATTTCCAGTGCCTCGGTGGATCTCAATGGCGGCACGATCGACAATCGCGGCGGCCGGATCGAGGCAGACGGCCTTGCACTCCGCACAACCGGCGACCTGAACAATGCGGGTGGAACGATTGCGCAATATGGGCCTTCCGATACGACGATTGTCGCTGGCGGTACGCTCGACAACACTGGCGGCTCCGTCGCCATCAATGGAAGCGGTGGGACCCTCGATGTTGGCACGCTGACCAACAAAGGCGGGAAGATCGCCCACGCGGGTGCTGGCCGAATGACCGTACTTGGCGAAAGGGGCGCTGCCGACAACACGGACGGCAGCATTCAATCGAACGGCACCATTGATGCTCGCCTCCTCGCTTTGGACAACACCAGGGGCGTCATCTCCGCGCAGGGCGATGTGAGCCTCGTCGCGGGGAACGGCATCACGAACCATCAGGGCGCCGTCTACGCTGACAAGTCGCTGAGCGTCGGAACCCTTCGCCAAATTGACAACGCGGCGGGCTCGCTGCAGGCCGGCGGCGATCTGACGCTGAGTGCGACAGGGGTCCTGTCCAACAATGGTGGAACGATTTCCGCCAACGGCGCGGATTCCACCGTAAGCGTCACGGCTGCCGGGGTCGATAACACCGGTGGCCGGCTCACCAATGCGGGGGCCGGCGCAACCTCAGTCAGCACCGCAGGTTCGTTGAACAACACGGGGGGCACGCTGGGAGGGAACGGAAACACGACGCTCGCCGCCCGCGATCTTATCAACACCGGCGGCGGCAATGTCGCCGGTGGGGGCTCGCTCACGTTATCCGTCAGCAACAGCGTGGACAACCGTGGCGGCAGAATCTACGGCGGGCAGGCGCTGACGATGCAGCAGGCCGGCGCCTACATGGATAACAGCGATGGCACGCTGCTGGGTGGAAAGAGCATCGCACTAAACATGAGTGCGATGAACAACCTTGGGGGCAGCGTACGTGCCAACCAGGATATCGGCGTCGGCGGTGCATTGGCCGGCAGTGGCGAGATGACCGCCGGAGGTAACCTGATCCTCGACGTCAACGGGGACTACGTCAATGACGCCGCCAACCGGCTGGCAGCAAATGGCGACCTCCGTGTGACGGCCACGGGCGCTGTCACCAACACCGGGCGCCTGGCTGCGCGGGAGGATCTGACGGTTCAAGGCAGCAACGTGGTCAACGCCGCCGGCGCCACCATGACGGGCGCCACGACTAACGTCAGCGCCAGCGGTACGATCAGCAACGCTGGCCGGATCGACGGTGACGCTGTAATGACCAATAGCGCAGCGCTTGGTAACACGGGCACGATCATCGGCAACGCCATCCAGGTGCAAGCCAGCGATGTTTCCAACGCCGGGGCGGCCGCGATCATCGCTGGCGCATCGGATGTGAAGATCTACGCCAGCAATGCCGTCTCGAACACCGACGGCGCCACGATCTACAGCATGGGCAACCTCCAGATCGCTCGCGATGGCACGCGGGACGGCGGCGGCATGCTGGCGAACCAGATGAACGCGCTGGTCAATAGTTCGGCAACCATCGAGGCCGATGGGGATATCGACATCGCAGCGCGTTCGGTGGTGAACAAGCGCACGAGCATCGTGACGGAGGGTGGAACGCCGGTGGAGACGGCGCGGCAGACGTTGACGGCTTGGATGGCCGGATTCGAGGGCGATGGCAGAGGGGGCTACAACAGCCTTGTGTTTCCGCAGTGGCGCTGGAATTCGAACGAGGCGCCCATCAGCGCAGACATGATGAATGCGCTGAGGAACCCGATTACCGTCGAGGTCCCCAAGTCAGACGTTGTCTACGTCGACACCAGTAACAAGACGCTATCGTTCTCCAAGGCGCCGATAGACCAATATGAGGGGCAGTGGTTGTGCCCGGAGAACGGTGATTTCTGCGGAAACCTGCTTGTAGACAGGAAAATCGCGTCAAATCCCGTGCAGTACTATCAGGCGATCGAAGACACGGGCGCCGGCTATAAGATCACGTTCTGGCCGAACTGGAACCCTGCTACGCAGATCCGGCCGGACCAGCAGATCGTCCGCTACGACCTCGGGCCGGACGTACACGACTACAGCGAAATCGCGCGTACCACTGTCACGATGACGGCTACTGACCGACTGATCAGTGCCACGGACGCCGGAAAAATCCAGGCACGCGGTGCCATTCGCATCAATGCGGACGGTGGCGCCATCCTCAACCAGTCATCGACAATGGCGGCGGGCGGCAACCTTTCGCGCCGTGCCGCGGGCGGCACCATTGACGATGTCGGTACGGTCCTGCAGCAGACGGTTACCACAACGAGTACCTCGACCTTCTACTGGCACCAGAAGAGCGGCGGAAACTCGGATCAGCAGACTGTGGTCTATGCCCCCGAGCCGCAGGCCCCGACCACGGTGGCAGCGCTCCCGAGCGTTGTAACGTCCAATCAGACCGTACAGACGAGCGCCCGGGATGTCTCCGTGGGTGCGGTGAACGCTGTCGGCGTGGATGTGAGCAGCAGCGGCGTGGCCGGCGGTGGCGGTAGCGGCGCGCACATCGATGGTGCGGCCGGCAAGACTTCGCGTCCGCAGACCTTGGGTACCGCCAGTGGCGGCATTCCGAACCTGCACCTGCCGACCAACGGGCTCTATACCTATCGCAGCGCGCCGGGCGATACCTACCTGGTCGCCACCGATTCGCGCTTCACCCAGTACAACAACTTCATCTCGAGCGACTATATGCTCGGCGCGCTCGGACTGGATCCTCAGCGTACCCAGAAACGCCTTGGCGACGGTTTCTATGAAGAAAAGCTGATCCGCGACCAGGTAACGGCGCTGACCGGAAAAACCTTCCTGACGGGTTACACCGACCAGATGGAGGAATACAAGGCGCTGATGAACAACGGCGTGACCTACGGCAAGGCCTTTGGCCTGGCGCCGGGGGTGGGTTTGACCGAGGAGCAGATGCGGCAGCTCACCACGGACATGGTGTGGATGGTGTCGCAGGACGTGACCCTGCCGGACGGAACGACGCAGTCAGTGCTCGTGCCCAAGGTCTATCTCGCGCAGGGCCCCGGCGTGGACCTCAACGCCACTGGTGCGCTGGTGGCGGGGAATGCCGTGGCGATCAACGCCACGGGGAACGTCAACAACAGCGGCAATATCGTCGGCGATGTGGCCACGCAGGTGCTCGGCACCGATATCGTGAACCGGGGCGCCATCGGCGGCACCACCGGCACGGCGCTGGTCCAGGCCGCGCAGGATGTGCGCAACCTGGGCGGCCGGATTGGTGGGCAGGATGTGGTCGTCGCAGCTGGGCGTGATGTCATCAACGAGACGCAGACGATCTCTGCAGTGCAATCGGTCGACAGATCCAGTGCCAGCGCCACGGCCGTGGGTGCGCAGGCGGTCATCGAAGGCAAGGGCAATGTCGCAGTGCTTGCCGGCCGCGATGTGACGCTGGCCGGATCGACGCTGGCTGCAGGCGGCGATGCACTGATTGGTGCGGGCCGCGACATCAACATGGGCACGGTGGCCCTTGGCACAACGCAGGACACGCGCAACGGCCAAAGCTACAGCCACGATGCCGCGACCACCTACCAGGGGAGCGATGTCACGGCCGGCAAGGGTTTGACGGCTGTCGCCGGGCGAGACGTAGTCCTGGCCAATGCCGCCGTCAGCGCAGGCACGGATGCCACGCTGGTGGCGGGCCAGAACCTGGTCGTACTCAACACGACGGACTCGCAGGTCCATGCCGAAGCATCGCTGGGCGGCAAGAGTGCTTCCTACACCAAGTCGTCCTATGACGAGACGGTGCGCGGCAGCGAGATCGAAGCGGGCGGCAACGCCAAGCTGGCGGCCGGACAGACGGCGCTGGTCGGTACGGTACTTGCCGCCAACGGCATCGAGGCGACGCAGACGTCAGGCGCAGGCAGCGTGGCGGTCATCGGCTCAAGCGTGACGGCCGGCACGGGTGCGTCCGGTGGCGGCGTAACCATGGTCGCCACGGAAGACGTGATCGTGGCCGAGGGCCGTGAGGTGCATGCATCCAGTGCGGAGCAACGTTCGCGCAGTAGCGGGTTCCTGTCGCGCTCGTCGAGCCACGATGCAATCACCAGCTACGCGGACGTGGGCGTGGGTAGCGCCATCAGCGGCGACACGGTCCAGGCAGTCGCTGGCAACGACCTGCTCATCCGCCAGAGCACTGTCACGGCAACGGATGCCGTTGACCTGACGGCAGCCAGAGGAAACGTCGTGATCACGGCCGGCGAAAACGTTCGCGAAGTGACCGAGACGCATGAGCGCTCTTCGTCCGGCGTTAAGTTCTCGGCGGGGCAGGGTGGAATCGGCGTGTCGGCTGGCAGCAGCAACGCCAAATCGTCGTCGCATACCGTGGCCGTGACCCAGAGCGACGCACGCTCCGCAGTGGGTGCCACCAACGGCAGCGTCACCATCACAGCGGGGAAGGACGCTGTCATCATCGGTAGCGACCTGATCGCAGGTCGGAGCGGCGACAACGAGAGCGCCGGCCACATCGACATCCAGGCCGAGAACATCGCCATCACTACCGGCATCGACCGGGTCGTGCAGGACAGCAGCCAGAGTAGCAAGTCCAGCAGCTTCGGCGTCGCCGTCGTCGGCACGCCGCTGGATTCTGTACGCAACATCCAGGCCAACAGCCAAGCCGACAGCAAGGTCACGGCCACAAAGCAGGTGGCGGGCGAAATCGGCCATTCGGCGGGAACGGCGCCGCAGATCGCGGTGACTTACGGGCGGAACTCCAGCAGCGCCGAGTTTCATTCCGAAAGCGTGACCAACAGCGGCAGCACGCTGACCGGTGCGGGTGACATCATCCTGCGCGCCACCGGCAGCGGGGCGAAGGACGATGCCGGCAAAGCGCTCGATGGTGACATCCTGCTGCATGGCGGCATGGTCAGCGCGGGCGGCAAGGCGGTGCTGGACGCGCAACGCAACGTGAACATCGAGGCATCGACGGATACGTACAGCGAGTCGTCTTCGTCGCAGAGCAGCGGCTGGAAGATCAGCACGGCCGGCGCTACGCTGGGCGACATCGGCCGTAGCATCAACGGCGGTGCCAACAGCAGCGGCGTGACCGTTGTGCCGTATGGCAGCCAGAAGGCCAATTCCAGCAGCGAACTGTCCGCCAGCCAGCAGAACGCCAGCACGATCACCGGCGATTCCGTCACGATTACCAGCCGCACCGGCGACGTGCGGATCGCAGGCAGCGGCGTGGCCGCAGAGCATGACATTGCCATCTCGGCCAAGCAGGGTCGGGTGGACATCCTCTCGGGGCAGGAAACCAAGTCGCAGCGTAGCGACAGCAGCAGCAAGGCCATCGGCGACCTGGGTGGCAACGGCGATGCAGGGACCTTCGGCGTACGGTCTGAATCGCACCATCTTGATGCAAACAGCACGAGCGAGAACACTGTGCGCAGCCAGGTGGTCAGCGACAGTGGCAATGTGAGCATCACCGCCAAGGACGACCTCACCGCGCGCGGCGCCGATATCTCCGCAGGGCAGGACGTGACCCTGATCGGCAAGAACGTCGTGCTCGATCCGGGCGAGGATTCCAGCACGATGAACCAGAAGGACAAGTCGAGCCAATATGGCGTGACGCTAGCCTTCTCGGGCTATTCCGTGCAGGCGGCACAGGCGGCAGAGAACGCAGCACGGGCAATGGAGAGCGGTGACGGCAAGTCGGCTGCGCTGTATGCGGTGCAGGCGAGCATTGCGGCGGCCAATTCGGTGGGCGCGGTCAATGCGTTGCAAGGCCAGGGCAAGCCCCCCGTCAGTAACTCGGCAACGGGCAATCCGGGCAATAGCAACGGCGGCGGGTCGATCATCAAGGCCACGGTCAGCATCGGTGGCGGCAGCCAGCAGGCCGAAGTCCACAACGCACAAAGCAGCAGCCAGGGCACCACGGTCAATGCGGGCGGCTCAGTCAACATCATTGCGACGGGCTCGGGTGAGAAAGATGCTGAAGGCTACTTCACCGATGGCGATATCAACGCGCGTGGCGCGGAGATCAACGGCAAGAACGTCTCCCTGACTGCCGCGCGGGACATCAACCTGGAAAGCGCGCAGGATGCCGCGAGCCAGAACAGCAAGAGCAGCGGCAGCAACGCCAGTATTGGCGTGGGCCTGTCCCTGGGCGGCACCCAGAACGGCTTCACGATTGAGCTGGCGGCGGCACAGAACAAGGCCAAGGCTGACGGCACCGCAGTCACGAACCAGAACACGCATGTCACGGCTGGCGACACGCTGACCATCGCCAGCGGCCGTGACACGAACCTGAAAGGCGCCACGGCTACCGGCGACACCATCAAGGCTGATATCGGACGTGACCTGAACATTGAAAGCCGTCAGGACACGGACGATTACCACAGCCGCGAATCGTCATCGGGTATGCAAGCCAGCATCTGTGTGCCGCCGATCTGTTACGGCACCACGGTGAGCGCCAGCGGCAGTGTGAGCAGCGGCAAGACGGATAGCACCTATGCATCCGTGGTGGAGCAAACCGGGCTCTATGCCGGCAAGGGCGGGTTCGATATCAACGTGGAGGGGAACACCGGCCTGAAGGGCGCGGTGATCGCGAGTACGGCGGAGAAGGACAAGAACACGCTGACCACCGGCACGCTGACAACGAGCGATATCGAGAACAAGGCCGAGTACAAGAGCGATACGTCGACGATTGCGGGGAGTTTCAGTGGCGGGCAAGGCGGCACGAGTGTTCTCCAGAACCTTGCGGATAGCTTGGCGGCGACGGCCGCTGGGAACGCTCAGAAGCCGACAGAAGGGGGCGCCGGAGGGACCACAAGGAGTGCGATTGCTGATGGGACCATCAAGATCAAAGACGCGACTGGACAACAAGAGAAGACCGGGCAGACGGCAGAAGAGACGATTGCTGCGCTGAATCGTGATACTGCCGCAGCGAATGAGAGCGTCAGCAAGATCTTCGATGAACAAAAGGTCAAGGATGAGCAAGCGTTCAAACGGTTGATGAGCGAGACCGTTCAACAGGCAGCGCCCATGCTCTACAACCAAGTGGGCAGTGCTTTGGAGAACTCCACCCCTGAAACCAAGGCCCTTGTACACGCTTTGGTGGGTGGTCTGATTTCGCAAGCACTGGGGGGCAGCTTTGCGGCGGGCGCCGCAGCAGGCGGTGCCGCATCTCTGGCAATGGAGACGTTTGGCGAAGCGTTGCTAGATGTGGACGGACTGAGCGATGCCGATCGGAAGGCCCTGGTTCAACTAGCAGGGGCTTTCGTAGGTGGGGTGGCGGGTGCCGTAGCTGGTGGGTCGCCGAATGATGCAGCAGCAGGCGCAAACGTAGGCAAGGTGGCGACGGAGAACAACTACCTGAACCATAAGCAAAAGCGTGAAAGAGCCGAGGCTCTAGCCGACTGTAAAGATGACCAGTGCGAAAAGGAAGTGCGAGACGAGTACGCGAGGAAGTGGACCGAGAATCGCGAAGACGTTGCGAACTGCTCGAGCTACGCAAAGTGCACGAGCCTGGCGCAGGAACTCCGAGCAGAGCAGAATGCTCAAGGGCAGCGTATCGCGGAACTGCAGGGAAAGGGGCCTACTAACTGGACCGAGGCGGAGCGACTAGAGTACGCGGACTTGCGCCTTGGCGACACTAGTATCAACCAAAACCGAAGTATCGCCCTAGCGAACGCCGCACGGTTTGGTGTTGGTGAAGGGCTTGGATCACCGGAAATCGCCGATCTCGTTGCCGACGTCGGGATAGGCGCTGCATCTGGCTTTGGCGCTGCAACAGGCAAGTATTCGCCCAATGCGGGATCAGTCGGTAACATGAAACAATACTTGACCGGCGATGGTTTTGGAGCAAAGTTAAACGAGTCAATTCGGAAGACATCGAAGATCTATGACGGTCAAAGTGTCTACAGAGTGACGGATGACGTTGGGCCGTATCTGAAGAAAGGCGATCAGGTGTATCTCGATGGCGATCACAAGAATCATCTGGAAGTCTTCGATAGAAACGGAAAGTCTACGTTCGTGATGAATTTGGATGGAACGATGAATGCGGAGAAAACGCAAGCTGCTAAAGGTAGGACATTGAAATGATAAAAATTTTTCGAAAAATTAGAGACTCTTTGTGGAATTTCGCTAGTGCAAGAGGATTGTCTCCCCAGAAAATCGATGATGATTTCAATTTGAACTATTCACGAGATAATGATCAGCGTTTTACAAGTGACGTAGTAAGTTTATCTGAATTGATGCGTGTATTTGACGAAGCAATGGCGGAGGGCGACCTTTTAACGGCAAGGTGCGCCCTCGTGGAGGCGCAGATATTTGCTCATAACTTGAGTAATTTCTTCTGGGACATCAAAGAGGATCTGGTAAAGGTGGCTAGTGAAAAGATCGAGGGTATCGCCGATGATCGCTGGGAATGGCCTCCTCTTCCGCAGCGATATTCTTACCCTGACAGGTATCAGTTCCGCGACGAGAAGCGGGTCGTGGATATTTTCGGGAGTAAGCAAGTGTGGAATGAATCAAGGCAGCAATGGGAAAGTATTTAACGGGAGTTCGTAGCTAATTAAAATTTAGAATTCAAAGCAGATGAACGTCGTGCCGCCGGTGGCGAAAAACACCTCTCGGGGGCGGACAATGCAGTGGAATTCGAGTATAAAATAGATTAAATATGGGTCATTATAAATGTTTCGCCACAATCGTCGCGGTCCTCTCTTTGACCGCCTGTTCTACCTACGCCCCGCTACCCATAGGTCCCGACGAACCCGTAGCCGAACTCTACGGCACAGGCAACTTTTCCATGACCAGCCCGGTCATGGACCCCAAAGGTTGCTACCAAACCAACATCCGGATCGAGAATCAGCCCTTGCAGGTTCGGGCAAACAAATCGCTGGTTATCGCGATTGACGGCTCGGTGGGGATGTATCGCTGCAGGGATATGATCAAGTTCAAGCCGCAAGCCGGTCACAAGTATGTCGTGCATGGCCTTCCTGGCCGCGATGACACAGCGCACCAGACATCGGTATTCCAGCGCGCGATCAGCGCGAACACCGGGCACTGCCATATCGAGATTCTCGATGAAACGAAAGAGGGCGATGCCCAGCGGCTTGCGGTGCAGCGCACGGAGCCAAGGCAGAAAGGCTTTGCCTGCATTACCTTTTAGTTCCGATTTCTAGCCGAGTCATCGTGGTATTCCTAAGTCCTGAAGACTTCATTGACGCATCCGCCGGGGCGGCTTTCATTTCGACACGCATAAACCATCGCATCGAAAGCCGTCAGGACACGGACGACTACCACAGCCGCGAATCGTCATCGGGCATGCAGGCCAGCATCTGTGTGCCGCCGATCTGTTACGGCACCACGGTGAGCGCCAGCGGCAGTGTGAGCAGCGGCAAGACGGATAGCACCTATGCATCCGTGGTGGAACAAACCGGGCTCTATGCCGGCAAGGGCGGGTTCGATATCAACGTGGAGGGGAACACCGATCTGAAGGGCGCGGTGATCGCCAGCACGGCAGACAAGGACAAGAACACGCTGACTACCGGCACGTTGACGACGAGCGATATCGAGAATAAGGCCGAGTACAAGAGCGATACGTCGACGATTGCGGGGAGCTTTACGGCTGGCAGCAGCGTTCCAGCGAGCAATCCGATGGACGGCCCGGTCCAGCAGGCGCATACCAACTGGGGCAACACCGACGTGATGGGCGCCGCAGCCGCGACGGCAATCGCGACGCTGGCCGGCAATAGCAGTGCGCCGATCAAGGGCAACGCCGCTGGAACAACCCGGAGCGCGATTGCGGAGGGTACGGTAACGATCACGGACGCCGAAGGTCAGAAGGCGCGTACGGGCAAGACTGCGGAAGAGACCATTGCCAGCCTGAACCGCGATACGGAGAACGCCAACGAGAGCATCGGCAAGATATTCGACGCGGAGAAGATCAAGGAACAGCAGGCCTACGACCAACTGAAGCAGCAGACGCTGCAACAGGCTGCGCCCTATCTGTATGACGTGGTGGGCGATCAACTGAAGGGGGCGCCGGAGCCGGTAAAGGTGGCTGTCCACGGGCTGATCGGTGGGCTGGTGAGCAAGGCACTGGGCGGCGAGTTTGGATCTGGAGCGGCAGGGGTTGCGGCGGCTACGGCGGCGATTATGTTGTTGGACGATAACCTTGGCGGCCTGGGAGTGGAACCTGGGACCCGTGACAAGATGCTTCAGGTTGTTGGTATGGCGATTGCCAAGATTGTTGGTGGCAATGCGACTGCGGCGACGGCTGGGATGGCGGATGCTTACAACCGGCAGTTGCATAAGGATGAACGGCAGTGGGCAAAAGATAATGCCGAAAAGTTCGCAGGCATCTACGAGAAGAAAACGGGTGACAAGATCTCTGTTCAGGACGCGGAAGCCCTTCTACTATCGACGGGCTACCGAATAGTCGACGCTGCCGCCAGTAGGGCGCCCGGTGGGAATGCAGTTGCTACTGAGTACATTTCCACAAACGGCGGGAGTCTGTTTGCAGCAACTGAAGCGGAGCGGAGGAATCCGGGTCTCTCGCAAGGAGCATCGCCAGAACAGCTCGCATTGAATACAAGTATCTTTCTCTTGTGTATATGTTGTGCGTAGTGATTGTAATCCTTGTATTGGTTGGAGTGTTCTATCGATGCCCTTACCGTAATGCGATACCGCGAGGATATCCGATTCCGTACGTCGATCTTGTGCCAAAAATCTGCAGGAACTGCGGTCGTTCATTAAGGGATGGCGAATCGGACAGTGGTGTTTGATGGACGTGGCATCGCGCGGGAACCTGGCAAAGACGGCTTTCCGATTTGTCTGCCTCGAGTGAATGGCAGTGTGTCGTCATAATGGAAGAAATGAAAGTGCCTTCAGTTTTAGGTGATGCAGATTGCCATCCAGTTGATTGCCTTGACCGTGGAATTCAACGTCCTTTCCGTTCTGTTACTGGCGCTCGGTGTTTTCGGATTAGGTTCGTTACTGGTCGGACGCGATGAATCTTCTAAGAGAACGACGACTGCCGATTGAGGGTAACGGCGGCCCACAGTTCTGACGCCTTCTTTCTGACCTTCACGGTGACCCTTATGGGGACGCCAGCAACCGATTTCCAATGTTTTACAGACTCCAGCACACCGCCTTGGCGGCGGCTATTGCATTTGGCACGCTATCAATGCTATCCGCCAACGCTCAGGTGCCCACCCCCGGCCAATCCGCCGCCCTAACCAACGCCGAACAAGACCAGCGTACGCGCCAGCAACAGGAAGCCCGTGAGCGCGCCGCGATCGTACAAGCGCCGGCCGTACGCGCCGAAGCCATCGCCACAGCGGAGTTTCCGACGCTGCCCGAGGAAGCGCCGTGCTTCCGCATCGGCCTCATCCTGCTCGAAGTGCCGCAGGACCTGCCCGCCGATCTGCAGGTCAGCGGCGCTTCCGCGCTGCCGATGGACCCGTTCGCCTTCGCGCAGCAATGGCTGGACCACTACACCGGCGCGTGCATCGGCAAGGCTGGCGTGGAATTGCTGGTCAAAGGTGTCTCGCAATCGATCCTGTCGAAGGGCTACGTCACAACGCGGGTGCTGGTGCCGGAGCAGGACCTGACCACCGGCACGCTAAAGCTGGCGCTGATTCCCGGTGTGGTCGGCGAGATTCGCTTCGCGGAGCCGGATCTATGGGGCACGTGGCGAACCGCGTTCCCGACCGGCCCTGGCGAACTGCTGAACCTGCGTGACCTGGAGCAGGGCCTCGAGCAGATGAAGCGCGTCGCCAGCCAGGATGTGGATATGCAGATCGTGCCGACTGCCACGCCGGGGCGCAGCGACGTCGTGATCGCGATCAAGCGCAACAAGCCGTGGACGGTGGTGGCGTCGATCGACAACTCCGGCTCGCGTGGCACCGGGCGGTGGCAAGGGAATCTGAGCCTGGGAATCGATAATCCGCTCGGCCTGAACGACATGTTCAACGTCGGCTATAACCAGGACCTGATGCTGAGCAACAAGGAGCATGGCACGCGGGGCTGGAATGGCTATTACTCGGTACCTTGGGGCTACTGGACGGCCACGGTGTCCGCCTATAGCAGCAACTATTTCCAGCAGATCGCGGGGGTGAATACCACGTTCATATCGAGCGGGAAATCACAGAACGTTGATCTGAAGCTGCATCGCGTCCTGCATCGTAACCAGAACGATGTATTCGGTATGCAGGTCCGGCTAACGCGGCGCTTTGGCAAAAGCTATATCGAGGACACGGAGATTCCGCAACAGCGCCGCAACAACACGATCCTCGAGATTGGCGTAACAGATCGTCATTACTTCGGCCAATCGCAGTTAGACGCGTCACTCGGGTTTCGGCAAGGCATCGGCGCCTTGGGTGCCCAGCCCGATGCGTTGGCCGCCGAAGACGGTCCCACGTGGCGCTATCGGATGATGGTGCTGGACGCCAACCTGTCAGTGCCCTTCAAGATCGCAGAGCAGGGCTTCCGCTATGTGACCACGGTTCGCGGGCAATTCACCAATGATCGACTCTATTACGTTGACGATCTGACGATCGGCAGCCGCTATACCGTGCGCGGCTTCGATGGTGAAAGCCAGCTGGCTGGCGAACGCGGCTTCTACTGGCGCAATGAACTGCAGGCGCCACTCGGCGGCACTGGGCAGGCCATCTATGCCGGCATCGATTATGGGCGGGTATATGGACCCACTACCGCCGCCCTGGTCGGGACACAACTCGCGGGCGCGGTTGTCGGTCTCCGTGGTGGTCTCGGCTCCCGTTTCGGCAGTGTTTCCTATGACGTCTTTGTTGGAACACCTGTGTACAAGCCTGAAGCGTTCCATACCGCAGGCGTCACGGGCGGGATGCAACTCGTCTATCAGTACTAAAACGCCCCTGAAGACGGCATCAGACCGTTCTCTTTTCAATCTCCTATGGATGGGTCATTCATGAAGAAGTCACTCGTATTGACAATGGTTTCCGCAGCGGTGGCAATTGCCGCTTGTGGTGGTGGGTCGGACGACACCGGCAGCGCCGGTACATCCGCCGCACCGACGGATAACGGTCCCAAGGCGAGCAGCCGTTGGAGGCAGCGTGTTTGATGGCACCGGCACGACTTACACCAAATATCGCCGGTTCTCCTACTCGGATGTGACGTCGGGGGCATCCGGTGCGCCGAATCTGGTCGGGATGTTGCCGAACGAAACCCGCACCGTGACGATGAGCGAATTCCAAAAGTCCGCCTTGTCGACCAACCCACAACCGGCCTTTTCCACCACGCCTAGTCGAACCGTGCAGTTGACGATCCAGTACCTGGGCCGGGAAGATGTCTCCGCCATGGGCAAGGCCTATCCAAATGCCTGCAAGGTGATGGTGCGCTACGAGCGAGCAGACAGCCTGTTCCCACGCTCGAAAGCACGGTCTGGCTTGCGCCAGGCGCGGGTCCGGTCAAGCTGACCGGCGCCCCGTTGCTGGGCGTGGAGACCATATCGGCCGAGACATCCGGCGTCGCCGTCAGCAACTGATTGCCGAAATGGGGTAACAGGCCGAAAGTGTGAGGGCGGCCCCATCTCTACCGCTGGCCACCCTCCCGCAACACCTCCGCCAACTTCCCCCGCACCAGTCCCAGCAAACAGTAAGCGTTATACGAAGGCTCGGACGTCTCGCTTTGCTTCTCCAGCAATTCCAGCACCCCGTCGAGGCCGGCCAGCACGGCCTCAGCATTGGCCGCGCGGCTCGATGGACCGGTTGTCGTCCCGGCGGGCGAAGGCAGTTTAGATTCGGACATACGCATCTTAGATCTGGGAGGTGGGCTGTTCAGTCGGATCAGTCTTCCCCATCCCACCCCGCCAGTCCATGAGACGATTCGCATTCTGTGGATCCCGGCACCTATACTCGACGGGCGCCCCAGAAGACAAGGCAAGCTATGACCCTGCCACCGCCCGCCCAGCAAGACGCCGCGTCCACCCCGCCCAAACCTCCCACGCCGCAAGTCGTTCCTTCCGGATTCCGACAAGGCATCATCACGGCGATCACGGTCCTACTTGGCTTCTCCCTGGCGTTCTGGAAATTCTGGGGGCTCGAGACACCGGGGCGATGGGGCACGCTCGCGATTCTCGCCGCTGCTGCACTGCTGATCGCCGTGGCGCTGCAGATCGTCGCGCTGTTTCGCGCGCTGCGCATCGAGGATGACGCCGTCGATGAATATCGGCAGACGGTGCGCTGGTTTATCGGCTCGGCCGTGGCCTTGCTCGTGGGGTTGGCTGTCGCGATGGTCGACGCCGCGTTGTAAAAAACAGCGCCCAAAACTTCAACCCGCGCAGGAATTCCACCCCGCACTGCATCACGTTTCTTGGTGTTCTTACACACCAGGCCTCAAGACAACGTGCCTCACATCACAGACGCGCGCAGTTCTTTCAAGCCATCGTTGCGAATTCGCACGCCCGTTGTAAAGCCCAAAACTGGCTCCTAAGCTGGCCTCAGGCAGCTGATCCATGACAGGGCTGTCTGGAACATTAAAAACATTAGGAGACTCCCCATGAAATCCATCAGGAGAATGCTCGGCGTTGCGCTCGCCGGCATTATGCTCATCGGCCTTTCGTCGTGCGGCGGAGGCGGGGATGATGACCCGGGCATCGCGCCCACCGTCCAACTGCTTTCGTCGCAACCCGACTATGTGACCGGCGGCAATGCGCTGATCGACATTGGCGTGCCCACCACGGTGAACAACGATCGCCCCCTCAAGGTTTCGCTGAACGGCAATGACGTCAGCGCCCAGTTCAAGACCAGCCCCACCGATTCCTCCCACCAGCAAGCCGTGCTGGCCGGGCTCGTGAATGGCACGAACTCCGTGACCGCCAGTGTGGGCAAGGCTTCGAAGACCATCACGATGACCAATTACCCGATCACCGGTCCGGTGATCTCGGGTCCTTGGCAGACGCCGTTCGTCTGCCAGACCAGCACGTTTGCGTTGCCGGATGGCTCCACGCTTGGCGCGCCGCTCGACGAGAACTGCAGCGTGGCCACGCGCGTGACCTATCTCTACCAGTCCACGCAGGGCGGGGCGCTGAAGCCGATGACCGACACCAGGACGCGCCCAGCGGACGTGGCGACGGTCACCACGCTCAGCGGCACCCAGGCGCCCTTCATCGTGCGGGTGGAAACGGGCACCGTCGATCGCGGTATCTACCAGAACGCCGTCCTGCATGACCCGACGACGGAATCCGCGCCCACGCCGACTTCGCCGCCTAAAGCCTGGAACCGGCGCCTTATCGCCGTGGAAGGTTTCGGCTGCCCCGGTGGCTGGTATATCCAGGGCGGGGCGATTGGCAACATCCAGAGCGCCGGTTTCGACTTCAGCCTGTTGAACACGCAGCGGCTGGCCGAGGGCTATGCGACGTTCGCCAACACGCTCCAGCATGCGTCGAACAACTGCAACGCGGTGCTGGCCAGCGAGGCGGCGATGATGTCGAAGGAAGCCACGATCGAACGCTTCGGCGTGCCGGCGTTCACGGTGAGCGCGGGTTGCTCGGGCGGCTCCTATGGCAGCACGCAGCCGGCGGACCGCATCCCGGGGCTGTTCGATGGCGTGCTGATCTCGTGCACCTTCCCCGACCCGCTCTCGATTGCCTTCGCCGGATCCGATGGGCACCTGATCACGCATTACATCACGCTGTTCCCCTCGGCGCTGACCGATGCGCAGATCGCGGCGGTCACCGGCTACAAGAGCCGCAAGGCCTTCGAGGATGCCGCCAACCAGGCTGGCCGGACCGATCCGGTGCCGGCGCGCGTGGACTACGCGGGCTACAACTCCGGCGTGTTCAACAGCGTGGTGCCGACGTCGGTGCGCTATGACCCGGTCAACAACAAGACCGGCGTGCGTCCCACTGTCTACGATGCCGCGAAAAACATCTACGGTGTCGACAAGGCCACCGGCTTCGCGCTCAGGCCCTACGACAACGTGGGCATGCAGTACGGCCTCGCGGCGTTGAACAGCGGGGCGATCACCACCACGCAGTTCCTGGACCTGAACGAGAAGGTTGGCGGCTATGACCAGGATGCCAACTACGTGACCAATCGCACCGCGGGCGACCCCGGCGCTATCCTGCGGGCGCAGCAGAGCGGCCTGCAGATCGGCACCAACGGCGGGCTGGCGAGCATCCCCGTGTTCGACGTGACGGGTATCTACAACGACGACTCGGGTTACCACTACCAGTACTTCCACTTCGCCCTGCGCGAGCGGATGGTGGCGGCGAACGGCGACAGCAACAACCACGTGATGTGGCGCGGCAATCCCGTGCCGGCCGATACGGCGTGGAACACCTTCATCCAGTGGGTGGCGGCGTACAAGGCCGATGTGACGACCACCGCGCAGAAGGACAAGGTGGTCACCCACAAGCCGGCCACGGCGGTGGACGGCTGCTGGAGCGACGCCGCGACGTTCGTCAACGAGAAGCAGACGCTGAGTGCCATCGGCAACACCACCTGCAACGGGCTGTTCCCCTCGTGGACGGCCACACGCATCGCGGCGGGCGGCCCGGTGGCGGGCAACATCATCAAGTGCACGCTGAAGCCGATTGCGGCGTCTGACTACACGGTGATGTTCTCGGGCGCCGAGATGACGCGCCTGCAGGCCATCTTCCCCAACGGCGTGTGCGACTGGTCGAAGCCGGGCATCAACCAGTCCGGCGTGGTCCCGAACGGCTCGTTCGGCCCATCGCCAGTGAACGTGGTGTTCGATATCACCAAGTCCTAGGAGCGGGTAGGCGGAACAGGGGCGGACCGGCCGCAGAGCCGGCTCACGCCCCGCTTCATTTCCGAGCCGGTCAGAACCTTCCTATTCCCCTCCGGATCCCCCCCGAAAGCCGCGGATCTCGCCGCATCCCTTCCTTGATTTGCGCCAAAGATTTCTTCCTCGAATGGAGCGAAGGTGCCAGCCATCGTCTCTATAAGGAGGAAGGATCATGCGGGATATACGCTACGCACTGTTGAACGGGAACGCCACCACGACAGGTGGCGTGCTGATCGCGCTCAACACGTACACGATTCACCACGGCGTCAATGTTGGCGTGGAAGGCGACCATGCGACCTGCCCGGCGTGCAAGGTCGGCGGGCCGGTGTACAACGACTGCGATCCAAGATACTCGCTGCATGGGAAGCAGATTCTGGTTTCGGGGGCGCGCGTGTTCTGCAAGTGCAAGGAGCACCCGCGCGTGCTGCCGTCGCAGAGCATCTTCTCGATCGAAGTCCATGCATTGGCGCATTACGCAGTCCGAGGCGCTATTGGGGCTGGCGGGGTAATAGCAACGACGCCGGCTGCCGGCGCTGCGCACTTGACTGCGGACAAGCCGGCCATGAAGGAATACCTGGTGCGACCGCGAGGTACGCTGTACTGGGGTGGAGCGGGGCTTGATGGAGACTACGTGCGGCCGCAGCTGGAGGCGTTCCGGAAGGCGGGGATCGAGCACTGTTTCATGGGACTGACGAACTCGGCAAACCACGGGCTGAACGAGGACTACAAGGAGGTTGGACAAATCCTGGATGCCCTCCGGGCTGGTCTCGTCGTGCGCTATCGTGATGACAGTGAGTGGACGATCACGAAAGGCATGTCACCGGAGGCCCCGCAGTTCAACTTGATCGGATATAGCTACGGCTCCTTGCTAGCCGCGCAAACTGCCTGGTCCTATGCACGCGCAGGCCACGTGATCGACCATCTTGTCCTGATCGGATCCCCGATCGACAGGGATTTCCTATCCGATCTGCAGACGCACCCCCGCATAGGCAAGGTTGTGACGATTGATCTGCGGGAGTTTGGGGATCCGATCTATGCCGGAATGTCCTGGGTCGAACTTGTTGCCATGGCGCCCATTCTTGGCAAACAGATGCTGGATGGAAAGGGAGAGGGACACTTCTATTACGCGCACGCCCTGAAAGACAGTCCACGTCGGTGGGAAGGCCTTGCGAAGCGTCTCGCATCGGAAGGCCTACGATGACGCCGGGATCAAGGTTGCTGCGCACCATGAACGTCATCGCGTGGCTTCTTGCCATCGTGGGCGTGGCCTACGTCGTGGCGCTGGTGCTGACCCCTTTCAAGCCCGGGGACCGCTATACCGGTCCGGCTGCGGCCTACCTTGCGATGGCCGCGCTGGCAGTCGCCGCATTGCTTATCGTGGGTCTGCTTGTCTTCTTCATCGCGCTCGTCCGGCGTCGCCCGCACAAATGGGCGATGCTCCGGGCGTTCGCAATTGGCATCGTTTGCGTCATGCTGGCGTTTGCGGTGTCCAGGGTATGGATCCATCACCAACTCCACCAGAAACAAAAAAACCCCGGCAGCAATGCCGGGGTGGCCAGTACTACCGGTGTTTTCGGCGCCGGCACCTTCAAGATTCAGACGTCTAATCGGCCTGGATATTGAATTCCTTCACGAGTTTGGTGTAGCGCGCGGTGTCCGCCGCAATCAGCTTCTGGAGCACGGCGGGCTCGCCGCCGACTGGTGTGACGGCGATGGTCGCCATCCTGGCGATGACGTCGGGCTGCTTGAGGATCTCGTTCACATGGCCGTTCAGCGTGCGGACGATTTCCGGCGGCAGATTCTTCGGGCCGAGCATCGCCTGCCACGCGCCAATCTCCACGTCCTTGTAGCCCAGCTCGCCCAGCGTCGGCACGTTCGGCGCGAAGGGGGAGCGCTTGGTGTCGGCCACGGCCAGCGGCACCAGGCTGCCGTTGCCGACGTACTGCGCCACGGCGCCGTAGGTGACGTAGGTCATCGGCACCTGGCCGCCCAGCACGTCGACGATGGCCGGCGCCGTGCCCCGGTACGGCACCTGCGCGATCTTCACGCTGGCCGACTTGTTGAACATCTCACCCATGATGTGCATCGGCGAGCCATTGCCCGGCGTGGCGTACGTCTCCAGCTTGCCGGCCTTGGCGCGCGCCACGAGGTCGCTCATCTTGGTGATGCCGGTGGTCTTGGCCACCACCACGAACAGCGATTGCGTGCCGAGCTGCGCAATCGGCGTGAAGTCATTCTGCACGTCGTAGGTGGCGCCGGTGCCGGACTTCAGCACCAGCGGGGCGATCGACAACGTGTTGGGTGCCATCAGCAGCGTGTAGCCGTCGGCGGCGGCGCGCGCCACGTAGGCGCTGCCGATGGTACCGGCGGCGCCGGTGCGGTTCTCCACCACTACCGATTGCTTCAGCCGCGCGCCGAGCTTGTCGGCCATCAGGCGGGCGAGCACGTCCACGTCGCCGCCGGCGGGGTAGGCCACCACGATGGTGATCGGCTTGTTGGGGTAGCCGCCCTGGGCCATCGCGGGCAGGGCGGTGAGCAGGGCAGCGGCGCCGAAGGCCGCACCCATGGCGGCGAGAACGTTGCGGCGGACAGTCTTCATGGTCGAAACACCTCTTGTCAGGGTTCGCGCCCGATGCGGGGGCATGGCGGCGCGAAGGAGTCGGGGAAACGGTGCTGTGCCGGATTTCCCATCGGGCTTGTGGCGAGCGGCGCGCAAGGCAGAGGACACGCTGCCCGGCGCCGCGTGCGTCCGCCGTTCTTAGAAGATGTGCTTGATGCCGAGCATGGCGCCAAACTGCTGGCCGCCCGGCTTCGTGTTGGCGCCGGCCTGCGCGCCGCTGACGGACAACGTCAGGTTGCCGTCGTTGTTGATGAAGCCGGCGGTCGCATACACGGCCGTGCGCTTGCTGAAGTTGTACATGCCGCGGATGGCGTACAGCATCGACTTGTTATCACTGCTGTTGTAGTTCAGATAGTAGACCTGGCCAGCCAGCGTGAACGCGGGCGTGATGTCGTACGCGGCGCCGATGTAGTACAGCGCCGAGATCGGCGTGGCGCTGCCCTGGTTCTCGCGGCGGATCACGCCGGCGCCGATCTTGGTGCGATCGAGCAACACGTAGCCAGCCAGCGAGGCGCGGTCGTCACGGAGGCTGCTGCTGGTCAGGCCGGCGAAGGCGCCCGGACCGCCGCGCTGCGAGTCATACGCGGCGGTAATGCCCCAGGTCTTCTGGTCCCAGCCGATCATGGCGGACCACTCGCGGCACTGCGACTTGTCGGCCGGATTCTCGCCGGCGCAGTTCGTGCCGGCCGGGCTCGGACCGGCGTTGGCCACGTCGCGGCCGAAGCTGTACGTGCCGCCCACGGTCAGGCCGCCGAAGGTGCCCTTGTACGCGATGGCGTTGTCGGCGCGGGTGTTCGGGATGTAGCTGTCCAGCGAACCGGAGCCGAACGCGTTCGGCCCGAGGATGTCCGGATCGAGCACGGCCCAGAACAGCATGGTGTACTGGCGGCCGAACGAGACCTGGCCCCACTTGCCGCTCAGGCCGACCAGCGCCTGGCGCCCGAACAGGCGCCCGCCCTGGTTGGCGGTGCCGGAATCCGGCGCGAAGCCGGACTCCAGCACAAAGACGCTCTTCAGGCCGCCGCCGAGATCCTCGGTGCCGCGCAGGCCCCAGCGGGACGGCACGGTGCCGGTCAGCGTATTCATGCGGGCCACGCTGTTGCCGGCCGCGCCGACGTTGTTGACGAACTCGACGCCGGTGTCCACCACGCCATACAGTGTGACGGACGATTGCGCCGAGGCCAGCAGGGGCGCTGCGGCCAGCAGGCCTGCCGCGTACTTTCCGATCTTCATCTACCGTTTCCTTCTCTAGTTTTCGTGGGCTCGTCTGCGTTTCCGTCCGGCCGGGGCATGTCGGGGGACCGATCCGTCTTTGCGTTTCATTAGTAAAACAATGAACTACATAGGAAACGTTCAGCGAAATATAGACAGGAGAGCCTGCGGCGTAGATCAGGGGGAACCCTAGTGAGGCGACATGGCGACGCCGTGGCATGGCGCGGATGCCACAAAGGCCTGGAATCGTTGTGGTGCGCGGCTTCCAAGGCAGCGCACCGCCTTTGCGAAAGTGGCCGGGCGGGCGAAGTCAGTCCTCGCTCGGCAAAGCGAGGCTGCAAGCCGCTTTCGGGTGAAATCTGACGATGCCCCGTTGCGGGGCATGCCGAAGCCGTCCGGACTGCGCGTGGCGGCGGCGCTTCAGACGTGGATTTTTTCTACTTGTTTACCCTGATCCCACCCCTCCCGGAACCCGGCCTATAGTCGAGGAGTTTTATTTATAAATACAGGTTTCACATATGGAACAAAACGCGGCCCATCGAACACTTGAGCCGGGCGCCGACCTGCTGGCGGCGTTGGACAACCATTTCGCCGCGCGTACCGTGATGGTCGATGCGCAAGGCACACGCGTGTCCTGCCGCGTCGGTGGCGCGCATGGTCCGGTGATCATGTTGCTGCACGGCATCAGCTCCGGCGCGGCATCCTGGCTGCCCTGCGCGAGCCTGCTCGCCGCCGGCGCGCGGGTGATTGCCTGGGATGCGCCAGGTTACGGCGATTCCACCCCATTGCCGATGCCCGCCCCCACGGCCCGCGACTACGCCGCGCGGCTCGAGCAACTGCTGGCCGCTCTCCAGGTCCGCCCGGACCTGATCGTCGGCCATTCGCTCGGCGCGCTGATGGCCGCCGGCTACGCCGCCCAGGCCGCGCCGGACATGCAACCGGCCAGCTTCCTTCTATTGAGTCCCGCACTCGGCTATGGCGCGCCGGGTAATGAGGCCAAGTCGCGCGAGGTCTCGGCCCAGCGCCTCGAAGCGCTCGACACCCTCGGCGTCGATGGTCTCGCCCAGCGCGGCCCCACCCGCCTGCTCAGCCCGGCTGCCACGCCCGATGCCCAAGCCTGGGTGCGCTGGAATATGCGCCGCCTGCATCCGGACGGCTATCGCCAGGCGGTCGCATTGCTCTGTGGCGATGACATCGATGAATACCTTGCCGATGCCTCCCGCCCCGTGGATGTCGGCTGCGGCGCGCAGGACGTGGTGACCACGCCCGCCGCCTCGTCCGCGCTGGCCGGGCGATGCCAGTTCCCGTTCCACCTGATCGCCGACGCCGGCCACGCCTGCTACATCGAGCAGCCTCAGGCCGTCGCCCAACGGATTCGCGCCACGCTGCACGACTAAGGCGAGGGTTTCAGCACTTCTCCGCCACGAACCGGCGCTTCACGGGTTAACCCCAGTCAATTTTTGAAGCGTCGTTGTCTATAGTCGTACCTGTGTTCAATATTTAAACTCGTGTTTTACAGGTAAAACAAAGCGAGCCTGAGAACGCGAGCGCGGTTGAAGCCGCCGTCCCCAACAAAGCCAGCCATGGAGCAAAGCGCAATGGAAAGCCTCTCGTACAACCCGAACCTGGTGCCGTGGGAGCGCCCCGCGCCGAACAACGTAGCGGGCAAGGGCCATATCGAGCAGCCGGGCAAGGTGGCCAACATCGTCTGGCAGACCCGTGCGGCGGCCCCCACCGCGTACGAGAACGCGCTCGCCGATGCGCTGGAGGTGGCCTTCGAGGGCGGCGCCAAGAACCCGGGCGACATCGTCCGCGCGCTCAACCGCACGAATTTCCTGGCCGCCGATGGCCAGCCGTGGACCGAGGAAGCCTTCCTCGCCGAAATGCGCCGCCTGGGCGCCTGACGCCGGAACCCCAGCGAGACAAGACATGGAATCGAACAAGCAAGCACGTGCCGAGGCGCGTCTGAACAGCGGCCTGCGCAACTACTGGTATCCGGTGGCGGCGTCGTGGCAGGTCACCCACGCGCCCATCGGCATCACCCGCCTGGGCCAGAACATCGTCGTGTGGCGTGACAACGCCGGCGCGCTGCACGCGTTGGAAGACCGCTGCCCGCACCGTGGCGCGCGTCTGTCGATGGGCTGGAACCTCGGCGACCGCGTGGCCTGCTGGTACCACGGCGTGGAAGTGGGCGGCGACGGCCAGGTCAAGAGCGTGCCGGCCGTGGAGAGCTGCCCGCTGGAAGGCCGCACCTGCGTGCGCAGCTACCCGGTGCAGGAGCAGGCCGGCGCGATCTTCCTGTGGTTCGGCGACAGCGCCCCGGCCGAAGCCGATGCCCTGCGCCTGCCCGAGGAACTGGTGAGCGACGACCACACCAACTTCCTCTGCGTGGCCCACTGGGACTGCAACTACCGCTACGCGATCGACAACGTCATGGACCCGATGCACGGCGCCTACCTGCACGCCGTCTCGCACTCGATGGCCAGCGGCGAGAAGTCGGCCGTCATGCAGATCCGCGAGACCGACAGCGGCCTGATCTTCGAGAAGACCGGCCAGCGCGGCGTGAACTTCGACTGGGTGGAATTCGGCGAGACCGGCACGCTGTGGCTGCGCCTGTCCATCCCCTACCGCGACAAGGTCGGCCCCGGCGGCCCGTTCGGCATCGTCGGCATGGCCACGCCGGTGGACGAGGATCACTGCCTGGTGTTCTTCTGGCGCACCCGCCACGTGCAGGGCTGGGAGCGCGACGTGTGGCGCTTCCTGTATCGCAACCGCCTGGAAGGGCTGCACTGGGACGTCCTCGAGCAAGACCGCGTGGTGCTGGAGTCGATGGCGCCGAACGCGCGCGACCACGAGATGCTGTACCAGCACGACGCCGGCATCACCCGCGTGCGCCGCCTGCTGAAGCGCCGCGCCGATGCCGAAGTGGCCAACGAACCGGTGGCGATGCTGCAACCGGCAGGCGGAGTCCCCAGCCATGCGTGACGCCGCAACCGCCAACCTGCTGGCAGGGCGCAAGGTGCTGGTCACCGGCGCCGCGCGCGGCCTCGGGCTGGCCTTCGCCACCGCGATTGCCGAAGCCGGCGGCGCCGTGGCGATGGCCGACATCCTCGCGGACCGCGTGCAGGAATCGGCCGCCGCCTTGCAGGCGCGCGGCTTCAACGTGGTGCCGCTGACGCTGGACCTGAACGACCCGGCCTCGGTGCAGGCCTGCGCCGCCGCCGCCGCAGAGGCCCTCGGCGGCCTCGACGGCCTGGTCAACAACGGCGCGGTCACCGACTCCGGCGGCCGGGACCTGACCGCGCTGGACGTGGCCACCTGGGACCGCGTGATGAACGTGAACGTGCGCGGCACCTGGTTGATGACCGCCGCCTGCACGCCCGCGCTGCGCGCCAGCGGCCGGGGCGCCGTGGTCAACCTGGCCTCGGACACCCCGCTGTGGGGCGCGCCCAACCTGCTGGCCTACGTGGCCAGCAAGAGCGCCATCATCGGCATGACCCGCTCGCTGGCCCGTGAACTGGGCGATGCGCAGGTCACGGTCAACGCCGTGGCGCCGGGCCTCACGCTGGTGGAAGCCACCGAATACGTGCCGCAGCACCGCCACGACCTGTACCGCAACCAGCGCGCGCTCCAGCGCGAGCAAGTCCCCGACGATGTCTGCGGCGCCGTGCTGTTCGCGCTGTCCGACCTCTCCCGCTTCGTCACCGGCCAGACCCTGGCCGTGAACGGCGGCTTTGTCATGCACTGAAACCAAGGAACCCGATCCAATGAGCGATATGTCCCAACAGGAAAACATCAAGCGTAGCTGGGAGCAACCTGCCGACGCCTCGTTCGACCAGTGGATGGAAAGCCGCGTGGCGCGCTTCTCCACCCGCCGGTACGACTGGGATGCCCTGAAGTTCCAGGCCGACTACGACCCGAAGTACCGCCGCGCCCAGATGCGCTACCTCGGTACGGGCGGCACCGGCGTGGCCGCGGACACCAACACGGTGCCGTCGGAGCATTTCACGTTCTCCACGATGATCATCCCGGCCGGCCACGAAGGCCCGTCGCACCTGCACACCGATGTCGAAGAGGTCTTCTTCATCCTGCGCGGCAAGATCAAGCTGGTCCTGGAGAAGGACGGCGAGCGCTTCGAGACCATCCTGACCGACCGCGACCTCGTGTCGGTGCCGCCGGGCGTGTACCGCGAGGAAATCAACATCGGCGACGAAGACGCGCTGATGTGCGTGATGCTCGGCGCCAGGAAGCCGATCACGCCGACGTACCCGCCCGAGCATCCGCTCACCCAGGTCAAGCGCTGAACCGCGCCGATCGTCGATCCATCCAGCCATCCGCCATGAGCACCCAACCACTGCCCGCCGAGATCCAGGACCGGTACATCGTGCCCGGCCTGGAGCGTGGCCTGCGCCTGCTGGCCGAGTTCAGCGCGCGTGACCGCGTGCTGTCGGCGGCCGACCTCGCGCGCCGGCTCGACGTGCCCCGCTCCACGGTGTTCCGCCTGCTGGCGACGCTGGAAGCCACGGGCTACGTGGAGCGTGCCGACGGCGGCCGCGAATACCGGCTGGGCCTGGCCGTGCTCCGGCTCGGCTTCGACTACCTGGCCTCGCTGGAGCTGACCGAACTGGGCGCGCCGCTGCTGAACAAGCTGCGCGATGAAATCGAGTACCCGTGCAACCTCGTGGTGCGCGATGGCCGCTCGGTGGTCTACGTCGCCAAGTCGGCGGCGTCGCGCCCGTTCGCCAGCAACGTCAACGTGGGCACGCGCCTGCCGGTGCATGCCACCGTGCTGGGGCGCGTGCTGCTGGAAGACCTCTCGCTGGCGCAGCTACGCGAGATCTATCCGGAGCCGCAGTTGCAGATCTACTCGGACAGCACGCCACGCACCGTGGACGCGCTGTTCGAGATGGTGCAGCAAGACCGCTCGCGCGGCTACGTGCTGCACGAAGGCTTCTTCGAAGCCAGCATCTCCACCATCGCCGCGCCGGTGCGCGACCGCACCGGCAAGGTCACCGCCGCGCTGGGCGCCACGATCCCGGCGTCGCGCATCGACCCGGAGCAGCTCGGGCTGATGGTGGAACGGGTGAGGGAGTCCGCGCGCGAGCTGTCGCGGCTGCTGGACTACCGGCCGCATCGCGCCAACGGGCACGGCAAGGTCGTGTCTTTACATCGGGAATGAGCAAAAGAGGGGAGTGAGGACGATGTCCATGATTCAACTCGACGGCAAAGTGGCCGTCGTGACCGGCGGGTCCTCCGGCATCGGGCTGGCGACCGTCGAACTGCTGCTGGAAGCTGGCGCCGCCGTGGCGATGTGCGGCCGTGACGAACGGCGCCTGCGCCAGGCCGAGGCCTCGCTGCGCGCGCGCTTTACCGGCTGCCGCCTCTACGCGGCCCAGTGCGACGTGCTGCAGGCTGCGCAGGTCAACGCCTTCGCCGCCGACGTGGCGCGCGAACTCGGCCCGGTGGACATGCTGGTCAACAACGCCGGCCAGGGCCGCGTGTCGACCTTCGCCAGCACCGAGGACGCCGCGTGGATGGAGGAGCTGCAACTGAAGTTCTTCTCCGTGATCCACCCGACCCGCGCCTTCCTGCCGCAACTCGAGCAGTCGGGGCAGGGCGCCGTGGTCTGCGTGAACTCGCTGCTGGCTACCCAGCCGGAGCCGCACATGGTCGCCACCTCGGCGGCGCGCGCCGGCGTGCACAACCTCGTGCGCTCGCTGGCCACCGAATTCGCGCCGCGCGGCGTGCGCGTGAACGGCATCCTGATCGGGCTCGTCGAGTCCGGCCAGTGGCGCCGCCGCTTCGACGCGCGCCCGGAGGAAGACCGCCACCTGGACTGGACCGCGTGGACCGCGCGTCTGGCCCGCCAGAAGAACATCCAACTGGGCCGTCTCGGCCTGCCGCAGGAAGCCGCGCGCGCCATCCTGTTCCTTGCCTCGCCGTTGTCTTCGTACACCACGGGCAGCCACATCGATATTTCCGGAGGACTCTCCCGTCATGCGTAACGAACAACAACAAGTCACCGTGGGCTGCGCCATCGCGGCCTTCCTCGAACAGTGCGGCGTCAAGGCTGCCTTCGGCGTGATTTCGATCCACAACATGCCCATCCTCGACGCGATGGGCGAGCGCGGCAAGATCCGCTTCGTGCCGGCGCGCGGCGAAGCGGGCGGCACCAATATGGCCGATGCCTACGCCCGCACCACGGGTGGCCTGGGCGTGTGCCTGACCAGCACGGGCACGGCGGCGGGCAACGCTGCCGGCGCGATGGTCGAGGCCCTGACGGCCGGCACGCCGATGCTCCACATCACCGGCCAGATCGAAACGCCGTACCTGGACCAGAGCCTCGCCTATATCCACGAGGCCCCGGACCAGCTCACCATGCTGAAGGCCGTGTCGAAGGCCGCCTTCCGCATCCGCAGCGCCGACACCGCGCTCTCGACCATCAAGCTGGCCGTGCAGACCGCGCTGACGGCGCCGACCGGCCCGGTCAGCGTGGAAATCCCCATCGACATCCAGGCCGCGCTGATCCCGATGCCGGCCGACCTGCAACCGCTGCCGGTGCCGCAGCACCAGCCCTCGGCCCATGCGCTCGACGCGCTGGCCGACCAACTCGCCAAGGCCCGCCGGCCGATGCTGTGGCTCGGCGGCGGCGCGCGCCACGCCAGCCAGCAGGTCAAGCGCCTGCTGGACATGGGGTTTGGCGTGGTCACCTCCACGCAGGGTCGCGGCATCGTGGCGGAGGACGATCCGCGCTCGCTGGGCGCCTACAACCTCCACAAGCCCATCGAAACCTTCTACCAGACGTGCGATGCGATGCTGGTGGTCGGCTCGCGCCTGCGCGGCAATGAAACCCTGAAGTACGAGCTGAAGCTGCCGCGCCCGCTGCTGCGCATCGACGCCGATCCGGCCTCGGAAGGCCGCTGCTACCAGAGCGACCACTTCGTCAGCGGCGACGCCGCCCTGGCGCTGGATGGCCTCGCCGATCGGCTTGAAGGCCGCCTGAAAGTGGACGCCGGTTTCGCCGCCGACCTGCGCCGTGCCCACGACGTGGCCGTGGGCGCGCTGGTGGACGGCCTCGGCCCGTACAGCGCGCTGGTGCAGGCGCTCCAGCAGGCGGTGGGCCGCAACTTCAACTGGGTGCGCGACGTCACGGTGTCCAACAGCACCTGGGGCAACCGTCACCTGCACATCTTCGACTCGCGTGCCGGCGTGCACGCGCTCGGCGGCGGCATCGGCCAGGGCCTGGCCATGGGCATCGGCGCCGCCATCGGCGCGGCGGCCACGGCTTCGGGCAAGAAGACCTTCACGCTGGCCGGCGATGGCGGGTTCATCCTGAACCTGGGCGAACTCGCCACGGCGGTGCAGGAGCGTGCCGACATGGTCATCGTGCTGATGAACGACAAGGGCTACGGCGTGATCAAGAACATCCAGGACGCGCAGTACGGCGGTCGCCGCCACTACGTGGACCTGCACACGCCGGACTACGCCCAGCTCTCGAAGTCGCTCGCGCTGCGTCACCGCCGTGTGAGCAATCTCGCCGACATCGGCGCGGCGCTGGAAGAGGCCACGGTCGAGCCGGGCCCGTTCCTGCTGGAAATCGACATGCTGTCCATCGGCAGCTTCAAGACCGTGTTCGCCGGCCCGCCGGTCAACAAGCAGCAGCCGATTGCAAGCCCGACTTCCAGCCCCGTATCGACCCCGGCGGCAGCAGCCGCTGCGGCGGCGGCCTGAGCCAACCAGGAGAATGTCCATGCTGCATGTGTCCATGGTGGGTTGCGGGGCGATTGGCCGCGGCGTGCTGGAACTGCTGAAGTCGGACCCGGATGTCGTGTTCGACGTCGTGATCGTGCCGGCGGGCACGATGGACGCGGCACGCGGCGCGCTGTCGGCGCTGGCGCCCAATGTGCGCGTGGCCACCGGGCTGGCCGATGGCGACCGTCGCCCGGACCTGCTCGTGGAGTGCGCGGGCCATCGCGCGCTGGAGGAGCATATCGTGCCGGCGCTGGAGCGTGGCATTCCGTGCATGGTGGTGTCAGTCGGCGCGCTGTCCGAGCCGGGCATGGCCGAGCGTCTGGAGGCGGCAGCCCGCCGTGGCAACACGCAGGTGCAGCTCCTGTCGGGCGCCATCGGCGCCATCGACGCGCTGGCTGCCGCCCGCGTGGGCGGTCTGGACGAAGTCATCTACACCGGCCGCAAGCCGGCCCGCGCCTGGGCCGGCACGCCGGCGGCCGACCTGTTCGACCTCGACGCCCTGACCGAAGCCACGGTCATCTTCGAAGGCACCGCGCGCGACGCCGCGCGGCTCTATCCGAAGAACGCCAACGTGGCCGCCACGGTCTCGCTGGCCGGGCTCGGCCTGGACCGCACGTCGGTCAAGCTGCTGGCCGACCCGCACGCGGAGGAGAACGTCCACCACGTGGAAGCACGCGGCGCGTTTGGCGGCTTCGAGCTGACCATGCGCGGCAAGCCGCTCGCGGCCAATCCCAAGACGTCCGCGCTGACCGTGTTCAGCGTGGTGCGCGCCCTCGGCAACCGCGCCCACGCGGTGTCGATCTGAAGTGAATCTGACATGAGCACACAACAAGTCCTCCCGATCTGCATCGCCGGTGCCTGGCGCCTGGGTTCGGGCGACCGCTACGCCACGCGCTACCCCGCCACCGGCGAAGTCGTGGCCGAACTGAACGCGGCCAGCCTGGCCGATGTGGAAGAAGCCGTGCAGGGCGCCCATCGCGCCTTCCTGACCAGCGGCTGGGCGCAGCGCAAGCCGCATGAGCGCGCCGCCGTGCTGTACCGCGTGGCCGAGATGATCCGCGCGCGCGCCGAGCCGCTGGCCCAGCGCCAGCGCCTGGACAATGGCAAGCCGATCAGCGAGACGCGTGCGCTCGTCGCCAGCGCCGCCGGCACGTTCCAGTTCTTCGCCGCCGCCTGCGAAACCATGGAGGAATCCATCACGCCGCAGCGGGGCGACTGCCTGACCATGAGCGTCTACGAGCCGATGGGCGTGGTGGCCGCCATCACGCCGTGGAATTCGCCGATTGCCAGCGAGGCACAGAAGATGGCGCCCGCGCTGGCCGCCGGCAACGCCGTGGTGGTCAAGCCGGCCGAGGTAACGCCGCTGATGGCGCTGGAACTGGCCGCGATCTGCGAGGAAGCCGGCGTACCCCGGGGCCTGATCAGCGTGCTGCCGGGCAAGGGCTCGGTGATCGGCGACGCCATCACCAAGCATCCGCTGGTGCGCCGCGTGTCGTTCACGGGCGGCACCACCACCGGCAAGCACATCGCCCACATCGCCGCGGACAAGATGATGCCGGTGTCGCTGGAACTGGGCGGCAAGTCCCCGACCATGATTTTCGACGACGCCGACCTGGACCACGCGGTGAACGGCGTGCTGTACGGCATCTTCAGTTCGTCGGGTGAATCGTGCATCGCCGGCTCGCGCCTGTTCGTGGCGCGCGCGCAGTACGAGCCGTTCATGGACCGTCTGGCCGCCGCCGCCGCCAGGCTGCGCGTGGGCGATCCGGCCGACGAACGCACCCAGATGGGCCCGCTGATCACCGACCGGCACCGCGACAGTATCGAGTCCTACGTGGCGATGGGCGTGGAAGACGGCGGCCAGCTGCGCACGGGCGGCATGCGCCCGGACGTGGCGGGGCTGGCCAACGGCTACTTCTACACGCCGACCATCATCGAAGGGCTCGATAACCACGCGCGCATCTGCCAGGAGGAGATCTTCGGGCCGGTGCTGGTGGCGATGCCGTTCGACGACGAGGACGACCTGATTGCCCAGGCCAACGACAGCATCTACGCGCTGGCCGCCGGCATCTGGACGCGCGACTACAAGCGCGCCTGGCGGGTGGCACGATCCGTGCAAGCCGGGAACGTGTGGATCAACACCTACAAGCAGTTCTCGATCTCGACGCCGTTCGGCGGCTGGCGGGACAGCGGCCTGGGCCGCGAGAAGGGACGACTGGGCATCCTGCAATACATGGAACAGAAGGCCGTGTACTGGGGCCTGAACGAACAACCGCTGCCGTGGGCCAACTGAGCCCGTGGATCAACCGGCAGGACGGAGAAGCAAGATGAAGGTATTGGGAATCGACGAAATCACCTACGGCGCCGACGACTTCGACGCGTGCCGAGGCTTCTTCAGCGACTGGGGCCTCACGGTCAAGCGCGACGACGCCGAGGCGCTGGACTTCGAAACGCTGAACGGCTGCCGCGTGCTGGTGCGCAAGATCGCCGATCCGGCGCTGGCGCCGGCCATCGAGGACGGCCCCACGCTGCGCGAGGTGGTGTGGGGCGTGGCGGACCAGGCGTCGCTGGAGGCGATTGCCGACGCCATCGGCGCCGAGCCGACCTTCGTGCGCCAGCAGGACGGCGCGCGCGTGGGCTGCACCGACCCGAACGGGCTGGCCGTGCGCTTCCAGGTCTCGCGCAAGCGCGAGGTGGAGGTGGAATGCGCGGTGATGAACACGTGGAACGACAAGCCGCGCCTGAACCAGCGCAGCCCGGTCTACGAGCGCGCCGCGCCGATCGAGGTGGGCCACGTGGTGTTCTTCGTCACGGACGTGAAGGCCACCGAGCGCTTCTATGTGGAGAAGTTCGGCTTCGTGCAGTCGGACAACTATCCGGAGCGCGGCGCCTTCCTGCGCTGCGCGGCCGAGGGCGGCCACCACGACCTGTTCCTGCTGCAGCTGCCGCAGCCCAAGCGCGGCCTGAACCACGTCGCCTTCACGGTGCGGGACATCCACGAGGTCTTCGGCGGCGGCATGCACATGTCCCGCACGGGCTGGGACACCCAGCTCGGCCCGGGCCGCCACCCGATCTCGTCCGCCTACTTCTGGTACTTCAAGAATCCGGCCGGCGGCCTGATCGAGTACTACGCCGACGAGGACCAGCTCGACGCCCACTGGGAGCCGCGCGCGTTCGAGCCGGGCCCGACCGTGTTCGCCGAATGGGCCATCGAGGGTGGCATCGACGGCAATACGCGCCGGCAGAAGAACGCCGGCGGCCCGCAGGGCAAGTTCCTCACGGAAAAGCGTTGAATCGGTGTTGAAGTCGCTGTTGCCTCTGGCGAGGCAAGCATTGAGAAGGAAGCAGTCATGAGTGCCAGTCAATCCCTGACGATGCGCGTGCAGGCCATGCGGTTCGAGGCGCGCGGTGTGGTCAGCATCGAGCTGCGCGACCCCAGCGGCGCCACCTTGCCCGAATTCAGCCCGGGCGCGCATATCGACCTCCACCTGGCCAACGGCCTGGTGCGCAGCTATTCGCTGTGCGGCGCGCCCGAGGCGCGCGACCGCTACACCGTGGGCGTGCTGCAGGACCGCAACAGCCGGGGCGGCTCGCGCTTCGTGCACGAGCAGCTGCGCGTGGGCAGCACGCTCACCGTGGCGACGCCGCGCAACCACTTCGCGCTGGACGAGGATGCCGCGCACACGGTGCTCGTGGCCGGCGGCATTGGCGTCACGCCCATCGTCTGCATGGCGCGCCGGCTGGCCGAGCGCGGCCGGGCGTTCACGCTGGTGTACTGCGCCCGTTCGCGGGAGGAGGCGGCCTTCGTCGACACCCTGTCGGTCTATGGCGACGCCGTGCGCTTCCATTTCGATGACGAGCAGGGCGCGCCGCCGGACCTCCAGGCGATGCTGGCCGGGCAGGAGGCCGGCACGCATTTCTACTGCTGCGGCCCCGGCCCGATGCTCAACGCCTTCGAGGCCGCCTGCGCGGCCCACGGCTACGCCAACGTCCACATCGAGCGCTTTGCCGCCGACCCGGCCACCGAGGCGGTGCAGGAGGGCGAGTACAGCGTCACGCTGCAACGCACGGGCGCCAACGTGCGCGTGCCGTCCGGCAAGTCGCTGCTCGATGCCCTGCTGGAAGCCGGCGTGGCAATGGAGTACAGCTGCCGGGAGGGCGTGTGCGGCTCGTGCGAGACCGCCGTGCTCGACGGCTGCCCTGACCACCGCGACAGCGTGCTCAGCAACAGCGAGCGCGCCGCCAACAACACCATGATGGTGTGCGTATCCGGATGCAAGGGCCAGCGGCTCGTGCTGGATCTCTGAGCCGCCGAGGAAACCCCCACCGATGTATATCGATAGCGTAGACGGCGCGGCATCAGCCAGCGCCACGGCCCCCGCACACCCCCAGGCCAACCCCCGCGCCGTTACGCGCGGCCAGATCATCGCCCGTATCGAGCGGATGCCCGGCAACGCGATGCATATCCGCGCCCGGCTGCTGATCGGCCTCGCCACCTTCTTCGACGGCTTCGACGTGATCGCCATCGCGGCCACGCTGCCGCTGCTGATTGCCAACTGGTCGCTCACGCCGGGCCAGATCGGCTTCCTGATCGCGGCGCCCTCTGTGGGCCAGTTGGTCGGCGCGCTGCTGTTCCCGGCGCTGGCCGAGCGCTTTGGCCGGCTGCGTTCGGTGGGCTGGAGCGCGGGCATCATCGGCCTGATGAGCATTGCCTGCGGCTTCGCGCCGTCGTTCGAGATTTTCGCGCTGCTGCGCATCATCCAGGGGCTGGGGCTGGGCGGCGAACTGCCGGTGGCGGCCACCTATATCAACGAGGTCACCCGCGCGCATGGCCGGGGCCGCTTCGTGCTGCTGTACGAGGTGGTGTTCCCGATCGGGCTGATGGTGTCCAACGCGATGGGCGCCTTCCTGGTGCCGCGCTACGGCTGGGAGGTGATGTACTTCCTGGGTGGGGTGCCGATCGTGCTGTTCTTCGTGCTGCGCAAGCTGATTCCCGAGTCGCCGCGCTGGCTGGCCGAGAAGGGCCGGCTGGGCGAGGCCGACGCGGCGCTGAGCGCCTTCGAGGCCCGCGCCAGGCAGCCGCTACCACCAGTGGGCGATACCTCGGCGTTCGACGCCATGGCGGCCCGCCACCCGCGCCGCCGCGTGCGCGACCTCGTCGGCCGCGTCTATATCGGCCGCACGCTGGCTGTGTGGATGCTGTGGGCGACCTGCGGCTTTATCCAGTACGGGCTGTCGACCTGGCTGCCCACGGTCTACAAGACGGTCTACCACGCGCCACTGCAACTGGCGCTGAACCTCGCGGCGGGCGCCTCGGTGCTGGGCGTGGTCGGGTCGCTGATCTGCGCGATGGTGGTGGACAAGGTGGGCCGCAAGCCGGTGATCAACGTGTCCTTCGTGCTGTGCGCGGTGTCGCTGGTGCTGGCGGGCGTGTTCCACGCCTCCACGGTCTACGTGGTGGCCACGTTCTGCGCGCTGGCGATGGGCTTCCTGGCCTGCGGCTTCATCACGGCCTATGTCTACACGCCGGAGCTGTACCCCACCAGCATCCGCGCCATGGGCTGCGGGCTGGGCGGCGCGTGGCTCAAGATCTCGGCGATCTTCGCCCCGGGGCTGATCGCCAGCACCATCGGCAGCGGCAACCTGAGCCTGGCGTTCTACGGGCTGGCCGTGGTGCCGCTAGTGGCCGCCGTGACGGTGTTCTTCCTCGGCATCGAGACCAGGGGTCAGGTGCTGGAGGCGCTGGAGGCCTAGCCTCGGCAACGCTGAAGGGGGTCAGTCGCGGCCGGCGCCGGTGCAGATGCCGTGCAGCTTGCGCAGGCCCGTGTACAGGCCGTGGCGCTCCTCGGGCGTCAGCAGGCGGATCACCGATGCCTGCCCGCGCTGCGCCAGCGGAATCACCTGCGCATGGAGCGCCTCGCCAGCGGGCGTGATGCGGCAGATCAGGCGCCGGCGCGGCGTGCTGCCTTCCGACTCCAGTGTGACGAGCCCCCGGTCCTCCAGCAGCCGCAGCGTGCGGCTGACCAGCGCCTTGTCCGAGGTGGACTGCTTGACCATCTCCGCGAAGGACAGCTCCTTGCCATGCGCCAGCAGCGCCAGCATGCGCCATTCCGGCACGGTCAGTTCGAACTGCGTGGCGTACGGCTCGGTCACGCTGCTGCGCAGCGCCGTCACTAGCTGGCTCAACATCGTCGTCAGGAAGTCGTTGACGGTCAGTCCGGTGCCCGCCTCGTCGAGTTGGGACCAGGGATCTGCGGCCGAATTGGCTTGTTCGTGTGCGGAGGTGGGGCTGGACATGGCGAAGTGGAAGGCGGGAAAGGATGCCGCGGAATGTCGCGGGATGCCGCAAGACGGCCGGAAACCGGCGGCGATTGTCTCACAGCTGGCGGGGCCCGCAACTTTGTGCCACGCAGCAAAACACGACAGATCACAAGGGCTATGTCAATCCGGGATTAACTTAAGTTGAGTCATCAACAAAGTCGCCCTAATCTGAATTCGTTCCTGATGTGAATCCGGGTTTCATAGATAAAACATATCTGCTAGGGTTCGGAGTGGAGACGTGCGGGGGCTCGTGCTGTGCGCGACGCCGCATGTTATACGGATCCGTTGCCAGCCGGCTGAAGTGCGAAAAGCCGGCGGCAGGACCGAACGCTACGCAGAGAGAGACCATGAACCAGGACCTTCCCAGAGAGGAAACGCAGCAGGAAACGCAGCAGGAAGTACAGGACACACAAGATAAGTACATCGTGCCGGGGCTCGAACGCGGGCTCAGGCTGTTGGGCGAGTTCAGCAGCAAGGACCGCACGCTGTCGGCGGCGGAACTGGCGCGGCGGCTGAAGGTGCCGCGCTCGACGGTGTTCCGGCTGCTGGCCACGCTGGAGATGATGGGCTTCGTGGAGCGGACCGACGGCGGGCGCGAGTTCCGCCTCGGCATGGCGGTGCTGCGGCTGGGCTTCGACTACCTGGCCTCGCTGGAGCTGACCGAACTGGGCCGGCCGTTGCTGGACCGCCTGCGCGACGACATCCACTACCCGTGCAACCTGGTGGTGCGGGATGGCCGGTCGATCGTGTACGTGGCCAAGTCGGTGGCGGCGCGGCCGTTCACCAGCACGGTGAACGTCGGCACCCGCCTGCCGGCGCATGCCACGGTGCTGGGACGCGTGCTGCTGGAAGACCTCTCGCTGGAGGCGCTGCGGGAGCTGTATCCGGAGCCACGGCTGGAGGTGTACTCGGACAGCACGCCGCGCACCGTGGAAGAGCTGTACGAGATGGTGCAGCGTGACCGCCAGCGCGGCTACGTGCTGCACGAAGGCTTCTTCGAGGCCAGCATCTCGACCATCGCCGCGCCGGTGCGTGACCGCACCACGCGCGTGGTGGCGGCGCTGGGGGCGACCATCCCGGCAGCCCGGATCGATCCGGCGCTGCTCGATTCGATGGTCGAGAAGGTGCGCGAGGCGGCAGGGGAGCTGTCGCGCCTGCTGGATTACCGGCCGACCCTGCAGGGCAGGGTGGCCAACGAATGACGCCGGGCTGATGCCCCGGCGGATGGCGAAATCACGGAAGGAACGGGGCTGGCATGAGGAAAGCACGGTGGATGGGGATGGCGGCAGTGCTGCCGATGGTGGTGATGGGAGCAGCGGGTATGGCACAGGCCGCCCCGGCCTGTCACACAGTGCGGATCGTGGTGCCGTTCCCGGCCGGCGGCCCGGCCGACCAGCTTGCCCGCACGCTGTCGCAGGGGCTCCAGCAGCTACCCCACCGCAAGGCCGCCACGATGGTCGTCGACAACAAGCCCGGCGCCAACGGCAATATCGGCATCGACGCGGTGCGCCGTGCGGCGGGCGATGGCTGCACCTGGCTGGTGGTGCCGGCCGGCAACCTGACCATCAACCCCACGCTGTTCCCCGCGCTGTCCTATCAGGTCACGCGCGATTTCCGGCCCGTCTCGCTGCTGGCCAGCTCGCCCAACGTGCTGGCCGTGAACCCGGCGGTGAAGGCGCGCACCGTGCCGGAACTGATCGCGCTGGCGAAGCAGGCGGATCAGGCGAAGTCGCCGCTCGGCTACGCCAGTCCCGGCGTCGGCAGCGGCCTGCATCTGGCCGGCGAGCTGTTCCGCAACAAGGCCGGCGTGACCATGCTTCATGTCCCTTATAAAGGCACCACCCAGGCCGTGACCGATGTGGTGGGCGGGCAGGTGCCCGTGCTGTTCGGCACGTGGCCCACGCTGGCGCCGTTCATCCAGTCCGGCGCGCTGCGCGCGCTGGCCGTCACCCAGTCGAAGCGCTCCCCGGCGGCGCCGGACGTGCCGTCGCTGGCCGAGCAGGGCATGCCCGGCATCGACGTCAGTTCCTGGTACGCCCTGCTGGTACCGTCCGCCACGCCCCAGCCGCTGGCCGATGCGCTGGCCGCCGATGTGCGCACGCTGTTCGCCACCGCGAGCGTGCGCGATGACCTGAAGCGCCAGGGCCTCGAGCCCGTGGCCAGCACCCCCGACGCCCTGGCCGCGCGCATCCGCGATGACACCGCGGCGTGGGCCACGCTGATCCGCACGTACCACATCACGGCGGAATAGCCTCCGGGCGTCCCTCAGACGCCCCTCCCCGAGTTTCCAACCCAGTCGTACCTGGCCGCACCCTGCGCCGTGCAGGGTGGCCTGCGGCCGTCATTTCAGCGTGACTTCTTGCACGAGCGAGGGCAATCATGGATTTTGTGTTGAACGGAAAAGCGACCCGCTTCGACGGCGACGGCGATACGCCGCTGCTGTGGGTGATTCGCGATGACGCCGGCCTGACCGGCACCAAGTACGGCTGCGGCATCGGCGCGTGCGGCGCCTGCACCGTGCATGTGGATGGCAACGCGCAGCGGTCGTGCGTGACGCCGGTCTCCAGCGTGGCGGGCCGCAAGGTCACCACCATCGAAGGGCTCTCGCCGGACCGCTCGTCCAAGGTGCAGCAGGCCTGGATCGCCAAGGACGTGCCGCAGTGCGGCTACTGCCAGTCCGGCATGGTCATGGCGGTGACGGCGCTGCTCAAGCAGAATCCGCACCCCACCGACAAGGAGATCGACGCCTCGGTCAGCAACCTGTGCCGTTGCGCCACCTACCACCGCATCCGGGAGGCCGTTCATGCTGCCGCAAAGTAACCCCATCGCCAGCCCCGCGCGGCGCGGCTTCCTGAAGGGCGGCATGGCGCTGGCCGGCGCGCTTTGCATTCCGCTGCCGGCGCTGGCCTCCCGCACCGTGGACAGCGGCCCGCACGGCACGCACGAGATCACGGACTGGATCTGGATCGAGCCGAACGGCAAGATCACGCTCGGGCTGTCGCAGTGCGAGTGCGGGCAGGGCGTCTACACCGGCATGCCGCAGGTGCTGGCCGATGAACTGGACGCCGACTGGCAGCAGGTGGCCGTGACCTTCGTGACCGGCCGGGACGCCTACCGCACCGGCGCCGCGTACGAGGAGCCGCAGCAGTTCGTTGGCGCGTCGATGTCCGCCACGCTGTTCTACCAGCGGCTGCGCGTGGCCGGCGCGCAGGCGCGCGAGGTACTGGTGATGACCGCCGCCAAGCGCCTGCAGGTGCGCCCGGGCCAGTGCTACACGGAGAAAGGTCGCGTCTATCACGGCGCCACGGGCCGCTCGTTCAGCTATGGCGAGCTGGCCGAAGAGGCGGCGAAGCTGCCGCTGAACCCCACGCCGCGCCTCAAGAACGAAGCCGCGCACCAGCTGATCGGCAAGGACCTGCAGCGGCTGGACACGCCGGCCAAGGTCGACGGGTCCGCCGAATTCGGCATCGACGTGAAGGTGCCGGGCATGCTGTACGGCGCGCTGAAGTTCGCCCCCACCGTGACGGGCAAGGTCACCGGCCTGCGCAACGCCGAAGCCGTCAAGGCCATGCCGGGCGTGCAGGCCGTGGTGCAGGCGCCGGACGCGGCCATCGTGGTCGCCACGAGCTACTGGCTCGCCAAGAAGGGCGCCGATGCGCTGGAGCTGGAGGTCGATCCCGGCCCGTCCAGGTCGCTCGACAGCGACCAGATCCTGGCCGCGCGCCAGGCCGCGCTCGGCGCCCCCGAGGCCGTGGTGGCGACGCAGCTGGGCGACCCGGACGCGGTGCTGGCCGCCGGCGGCAAGCTCGTCGAGGCCGATTACCATACGCCGTACATCGTCCACGCCACGATGGAGTCGGTGAACGCCACCGTGCACGTGCGCGAGGACGCCATCGAGGTCTGGGGGCCGATCCAGGGCCAGGACTTCGTGCGCAACGCGCTCGGCAAGCTCTACCAGCGCAAGCCCGAGACGATCATCGTCCACACCACCTTCCTCGGTGGCAGCTTCGGGCGCAAGTTCCTGCCGGACTTCGTGGTGCACGCGGCGCGGGCCTCGGCGGCGGTGGGCAAGCCGGTCAAGGTCATCCGCTCGCGCGAGGACGACATCCGCCATGGCTTCTACCGGCCCGGGGTGTCGGGGCGCTTCCGCGCCGTGCTCGACGACAAGGGCCTGCCGCGCGCGATGCATGCCCGGCTGACCGGCCAGTCGCTCTACGGCGTGATCAAGGCCGAGCGCATGGCGAAGAACGGCGGCTGGGACGAGACCATGCTGGAGGCCATCTACGACTGCGTCTACCGCGTGCCGAACCTGAAGGTCGACATGATCGACGTGAAGCAGCCGATTCCGGTCAGCTTCATGCGCAGCGTGGGCTCCACGTCGAGCATCTTCATGCTGGAGAGCTTCGTCAACGAGATGGCCGACGCGGCCGGCATGGACCCGTACCGCTACCGCCGCGCGCTGCTGGCGCACAACCCGCTGGCGCTGCGGGTGCTGGACGCGGCGGCCAAGGCGGCGAACTGGGACCGCAAGCCGGCGCCCGGGGTGTCGCGCGGGTTCACGTTCAACCTCTACACGGGGCGGGGCGAGGCGTTCCAGACCTATGTGGCGATGGCGCTGGAGCTGGAGCGCAGCGGCAAGGCGTTCCGGGTGCGGCGCGTGGTCTGTGCGGTGGAGTGCGGGCGGGCGATCAACCCGAACCTGATCCGCGCCAATATCGAGGGCGGCATCGGCTTTGCGCTGACCAACACGCTCAAGAGCGAGATCACGTTCAAGGCGGGCGTGGTGCAGCAGAGCAACTTCCACGACTATCCGCTGCTGCAACTGGCGGAGATGCCGAAGATCGACGTGGTGATCGTGCCGAGCGACCGGCCCCCGCAGGGCTGCGGCGAGGTGTCGCTCGGCCCGGTGGCGCCCGCCGTGGCGCACGCGCTGTACTTGGCGACCAAGGCCCGGCGCAGGTCGATGCCGATGAAGCTGGAGGCTTGACGGTGGCTCGCTAGCGGGAGAGGGGCCGGGGGAGAGGGGCGGCGTATCCCGAAGCCGTTTAGCGCTTGCCCGCCCGATACCCCAGCAGCGCCGACAGGTCCTTCGCTGCCGCTTTCACTTCCTTTTCCACCCGTTCGCGCAGCGTGCCGTCCGCTTCGAAGCGCTGCTGCGGGCCGGCCACGCTGATCGCGGCGATCACGTCGCCCGTGGCATCCATCACCGGCGCGGCGCAGGCGTCGATGCCCGGCTCGAAGGCCGAGAAGCTCCACGCGCAGCCGCGCTCCAGGTCCGCGCCGAGGATCTCCGCCAGCCTGGCGTGCGTGGCGGGGCTCTGGCCGGTCACGGTGGGCAGCGGGTCATCGCCCAGCCGCTCGCGCAGCGCCTCGGGCGACAGGTGCGCAATCAGCATCCGTCCCGGCGTGGTCAGGTGCGCCGGCACGCGGCTGCCGACCTGGATGTTGCTGACCAGCCCGGTGTTGGGCATGTCCCGCAGCAAATAGAGCACGTGGCCGCCGTCCGGTACCGCCAGATAGGCCGACAGTTGCAGCGAGCCGCTCAGCTGCGCCAGCACGCGCCGCGCGAAGGTGGTGAGGTCGTTCGCCGCCAGCACGCGTGACGCCAGCTTCAGGAACGAGAACCCCACCGTGTGCCCGCCCTGCGGCAGCCGCTCGACCATGCCCTCGTGCTCCAGCGTGGCCAGCAGGCGCATCACCGTCACGCGGTTCACGTCGATGCGCCGGCCCACCTCGCTCAGATTGGCCGTCGAGCCGCCTTCGGCAATGAAGCGCAGCAGCCGCAGGCCGCGCATGACCGGGGTCACGAGCGCCTGCGACGCGCCGCTGGCATCGTCGCTATCGAACGCGTTGGGGTTGTCTAAGGAGTCGTCTGGCGCGGCGGTCTTGGGCATCGGCACGTGGAAAAGAAAAACGGAACGGGTGCAGGCAGGATCAGCCGAGCGCCACGTTCCAGGCGTTGTAATCGTACACCCAGTCCGCATTGCCGCCGGCCTTGAGCCACTCGTTGCCGCGCGAGCCGATCTGGATGCGGCTGGTGCGGTCGTGGCGGGCCGCCTGGTAGCGCGCCAGCGCCTCGGGGATGGTGTCGTCGCTGGCCTCGGCCAGGCAGCGCGCCAGCACCACGCCGTCCTCGATCGCCATGCCGGCGCCCTGCGCCATGAACGGCATCATCGGATGGCAGGCATCGCCCATCAGCGCGATATGGCCGGTCGACCAGGACGGCAGCGGGTCGCGCACGTACAGCGCGGAGATCAGCACGTCGTCGCAGGCGTCGAGCAGCGCGCGGGCATCGGGATGGAAGCCGGCGTAGGCGGCGCGCAGGTCCTCGACCCGGCCCGGCGTGGTCCAGGACTCGTTGCGCCAGCTGTCCTGCGCCACGGTGGCGAACACGAAGATCTCGCGGCCACGATTGAGCGGGAAGGTCACGATCTGGCTGGTCGGCTCGGGCCCCCACCACTTGGTGAAGGCGCCGAGGTTCGGCACGCCGGCCAGCTTCTCCGCCGGCACCACGGCGCGGTAGGCCACCACGCCGGTGAAGATCGGGTGCTCCTCGCCCAGCAGGGCCGTGCGGACGATCGAGTGGATGCCATCGGCGCCGATCAGCACGTCCACCTCCTCGGTATTGCCGTTGGCGAAGCGCAGCGTGGCGCCGCGCCCGCCGTCCTTCGGCGCGATGTGGGTGGCCTTATGCGCCAGCCGCACGCAGGCGCCCGGCACGGCGGCTTCCAGCACGGCCATCAGGTCGCCCCGGTGCATGGTGAGCTGCGGCGCACCGTAGCGCTGCTCGGCTTCGTCCGACATGGCGAGGCGGGAGGTTTCCGCGCCGGTGTCCCAGGTGCGGCTGATGCGGTGCGTGGGCCGGGCCGCCGTTTCGCGCAGCGCGGCGCCCACGCCCAGGCCGTCCAGCGCGCGCACCGCGTTCGGCGTGAGATTGATGTCCGCGCCGACACGCGCGAACCGCGCCGCCTGCTCGTAGAGCACGACATCCATGCCGAGCTTGCGCAGGGCGATGGCGGCGGCCAGTCCGCCAATGCCGGCACCGTTGATGCCGATCTTTCCTGAAACCATGGGGGCGCTCCGTCTTGTGGCCGATGCGTTACGCGTCGGCCGGCTGCTCAATGAAATGTTCAAATATGAACGACAAGTTCATAAAAAGAATATTGAGCAAGGCGCGCCCCGTCAAGTCCCGTCAAGCGGGGAATCGAGCGGTATCTATTTAGGTGGCATCGCGGCGTGACGGTTCGATCGCCTGCTGAAGCGTGCGCGTCACCGGCGTATCGGTGGGGCTGACCACCGCATAGGAGTAGCGGCCCTGCCGCCAGTACTGCGCCAGCAGGTTGCCGTCCTGCCGGTTGCCGTTGCCGAAGCGCAGCAGGTTGCCCGGCGGCCGTACGTAATAGACGATGGTCTGGCCCTGGTCGTTGCGGTACAGGACCATCGCCGCCGTGCCCTGCTCGGTCGGCATCAGCCGCCCGCCGGCGGGCCGGAAGCCGTACTGGGTGAAATCGGGCAGCGGGGCGGGCTGGACGAAGTGACGGTCGAGCCAGGACTGGAGCGCGCGCGGATCGGTCGCGCTTACATCCACCACCTGCGGCCCCTCGCTGGCCGCGAACATGCGGTAGGCCTGCACGGCGTCGGCCATCGGTAGATAGTTCTGGCGCATGGCGAGTTCGCGGGTCTGCCAGCCGCCCACGCCGCCGATGCCGAGCGCCATCACCAGCGAGGCGGCCACGGCCATGCGGCGCTGCGCGCGGTCGCGCAGGGTGCGGCGGATGCGGAAGGGGTCGAGCCGCGCCGGGGTGTCCGCCGGGGAGGGCTCCGGCAGGCTCGCGCGCAGTTGCTGGGCGGCGGCACGGATGGCGTCGATCTGGCGGGCGAGGTCCGGGTGCGTGGGCAGCAGCGCGTCGATCTGGGCGCGGCGCGCAGTGTCGAGTTCGCCATCCACATAGGCGTGGAGTTCGGCGTCGGCGGGCATCAGGGAGTGTTGGGTCGTCTTGTGGATGGTCATTTCAGGACCTGGACGGTGGGACGGGCGGGTTGGCCTTCGGTCATGTCGCGCATGGCTTTGCGGGCGCGCGACAGCCTGGACATGATGGTGCCGATGGCCACGCCCAGCGTATCGGCGGCTTCCTGGTAGGTCAGGCCCTCCACGGTGATCAGCGTGAGCAGCGCACGCTGCTCGGCCGGCAGGTGGTTGAAGGCTTGCAGCGCGGAGCGGGCCAGCACCACGTCCTCGGTGGAGGGCGCCATGTCGGCATCGTCACCCACGCCGAACAGCGCCAGCACGCCGGCGTAGCGCTTGGCGCGGCGCTGGCCGTCGAGGAACTGGCGGTACAGGATTGTGAACAACCATGCGCGCAGGTCGCCGTCGTGGTGGCGGGCGGCGCCGCGCGACAGCGCGCGCTCCAGGCACGCCTGCACCAGGTCGTCGGCGCTCGCCTCCTGCCGGGTCAGCGTGAGGGCGAAGCGACGCAGGCGCGGAATGACTTCGCGCAGGGCGTCGTCGGTCAGGGTCTGGCTCATGGCGAGTGTCCGGAAAAGTTCTTGTACCGCTTGCAGCGTAAGACGAACGGCATGGGCGCTTATTCCCGCCATGCCCGACTTTATTCCATCGCCACTGAATAAAAATGTGAAGTGTCGGAATTGTCTTACGTACATTTCAGCAGCGGTCTTCTGCTTCGATCTGGTGGGGAAACGTAACCTGCAAGTACAGCGTGGCCATGACGCAGCGAGTGTGATGCAGCGTGTGGCTAGAACAGGGTTCCGTCCAAAGGATCCACCAAGAAAAGGAGCACGACATGATGACCAAAAAGTGGCTTGCCGCAGCAATGTGTTCGATGATGTTCGCCGCCCCGGCAGGCGTCGCCTACGCTCAGGCCGGCTCCAAAGCCGACTACGACGCCGCCACGAAGCAGGCGGATGCGGACTACAAGGCGGCCAGCAGCAAGTGCGATGGCCTCAAGGCCAACGCCAAGGACGTCTGCAAGGCCGAAGCCAAGCGTGACCGTGACGTGGCCAAGGCCAATGCCGAAGCCAAGCGCGACGGCACCGAGAAAGCCCACGCCAAGGCCATGAAGACCAAGGCCGACCGTGACTACGACGTCGCCAAGGAAATGTGCGACGACAAGAAGGGTAACGACAAGGACGTGTGCGTGAAGGAAGCCAAGGCCACGCACGAACGTAACCTGGCCCCGGCCAAGACTGAGAAGGCCGCCGCCACGGGCACCAGCACCGATGTGGCCGAAGCCCGCGCCGACGCCAAGAAGGACACCGTGGACGCCGCCTACAAGGCTGACAAGGAAAAGTGCGATGCGATGTCCGGCGATGCCAAGGACAAGTGCCAGGCCAACGTGAAGGCCAAGTACGCCAAGTAATCCAATCCGTCGGATAGCCAACAGGAGTGGTACATGAATTGGGACCAGATCGAAGGCAAGTGGGAACAGGCCAAGGGCAAGGTCAAGGAGAAGTGGGGCCAGCTCACCGACGACGACCTCACGGTCATCAACGGTAAGCGGGACCAGCTCGCAGGCCGCATCCAGGAGCGCTATGGCTACACCAAGGAGCGCACCGAGGAAGAACTGAAGGCCTGGGAACGCGACACGCGCTGGTAATCCAGCGCGGGCCGGCAGCGATGCCGGCAGGCATTCCGCACGGCGGGACGATCAGTCCCGCCGTTTTTGTTTCCCCACGGAGCACCATTCCCCTTCGGTGGGGCAGGGCCGTAACCGTTGCGAATTCAGCGCGGCTTAGGTCTGAATACAGCCAATTTTAGTGCGGACAGATCACGCACGCCGTACCATGGCGGTCCCTCCTGCTGCGCCGCGCGCATCGCGGCTGTGCATGTACGCGATCCTTCCCGCCTTCGTTTCCGCGATCTTCCTTGGGTATGGGCTCTATGTGCTCGTGACCCAGGGCGTGACACGCGTGTCGGCGGCGTTCTTCCTGATGTGCGTGACCACTTTCGCGTGGCAGGGCACCTGGGCGTTCCTGTTCCAGGCCACGCACCCGGACGTGGCGGTGGTGCTCGCCAAGGTCGGCTACCTGTTCATCCTGTTCCTGCCGACCACGTTCTATCAGTTTATTTGCGAGGTCACCGAGTGCCGCCGCGAGCGGCCCGCCGTGCTGGCCTCATACGGCCTGAGCCTGATCCTCGCCGTGCTGCTGCTGACCACGAGCCAGGTGGTGTCCGGCTACTACACCCTGTTTTTTGGCGATTATCCGAAGGCCGGGCCGCTGCATCCGTTGCACGTCGTGCAGACCACGGTGCTGGCGTGCCGGTGCGCATGGCTGCTCTGGGTGGCGCGCGCCAATGCCACCGTGGAGCGCCGCCGCCGCTTCAATCTCTGTCTGGTGAGCCTGGCCCTCTATTCGCTGGCTGCGGTCGACTACGCGGTCAACTACGGCTACGCGTTCTATCCGCCGGGCGTGGTGTGCATCGCGCTGAGCCTGGGCATCCTCGCCGTGACCGTGGTGCGCTACAACCTGATGCATCCGTACTCGTTGGCGGCCACGGTGGCGCACGAGGTGCGCACGCCGCTGGCCACCATCCGCATGCAGGCGCAGGAGATGGCGCGGACCTTCCCGCAGGTCATCGAGGGCTACCGGCTGGCCGTGGCGCACGGGCTGATTGAAGACCGCCTGCGGCCGGGGCAGCTCGAGCGCATGGGCACGGTGGTGGAGGGCATCACGCGCGAGGTGGATGGCACCAGCACGGTCATCGACATGGCGCTGGCCTCCGTCACGCTGGAGCGTGTGGATCGACGCAGCTTTGCCCCGCACGGGCTGGCGGCCTGCGTGGAGGCGGCGCTGGCGCGCTACCCGTTCCAGCCCGGCGAGCGCGAGCGCGTGCACCTGGCGCCGATGCCTGCCGGCTGGCGCTTCGTCGGCTCGGACACGCTGCTGGTCTACGTGCTGTTCAATCTGCTGAAGAACGGCCTCTACGCCGTGCGGGCGCAGGGCGAGGGCGGGATCGAGATCTCGGGCGCGGCCGAGGGCGGCTTCTACCTGCTGCGCTGCCGCGATACGGGTTCGGGCATTCCCGCCGATGTGCTGCCGCGTATCTTCGACCCATTCTTCTCGACCAAGGCGCACGGGAGCGGCAACGGCCTCGGGCTGGCCTTCTGCCGTCGCGTGGCCGAGGCGTTTGGCGGCCGCATCGACTGTGAGTCCGTGCCGGGCGTGCACACCACCTTCACGCTGCGGCTGCCGTGCTTCCACGCCACAGTGGAGCCGGACAGCCCCTTTCCCACGCGCGCCACCGGCTGAACCAGCCCGACGGCGCGCGACTCATCAGTTAGTCAGCGGCGGCAGCACCAGCTCGTATTCCTTCACCTTGTCGATGATTTCCTTCGGGAAGCGCGTGATGCGCTTGTCCCGGTCCGCGAACACGATCTGCTGGTAGCCCAGCGACACCGGCCGCCCCTCCACGCAGAACCGGAACAGCAGGTAGGCCGAGCACTGGCGCACCTGGAAGGTGTTCAGGTAGCAGTCCACGCGCTGGAACGGGAAGGTTTCCTCCACGTACTCCTGGTGCGCGCGCTTGGTCACGAACACGCCGCCGGCGGCCAGCAGGTTGCCGTGGATGCACTCGTGGAACCAGCGCTCGCGGCAGATGCCCTGCCATTCGAAGTACCGGGCGAAGTAAGTGTTCATGAACGCATTCGAATCCTTGAGATAGATGTCGATCGCATGGTGGAAGGTCTTTTGAGGCGGGGTCTCCAGTACGTCCTGGCCAAGCAGGGCCGTACCGCGGTTCAGCACTTGCGGGATCACGTCTCGCATCAACATGGAATGACTCCTTTAGATGGCTGCAAAGCGGCAGCCACGCCCGCCCCGGCGTCGCGCGGGGCATGGAGGCATTCTGCGGGGCTTTGTCACCGGCCATGGGCGGACGTGGAGGGGTAAACACACGCGAGAGCGGCGCCAGATAAGGGACAGAGGAAGGGGTTTGCCGTAAACCCTAGTAGTCTAGCCAACTAGACTTTTATAAAGTCGCCCTATCTTATTAGTGCGCATCTCGCGCCGCGCATGTCCGACGCCGCCGCCCAACTTCTCTCCCGCAGCCGCGAGCCGGTCTATCTCCAGCTCGCCACGATCTTCCGCCGGCAGATCGAGAGCGGCGCATGGCGGCCCGGTGAGCAGATTCCGTCACTCGAAGCGCTGTGTCGCGAATACGGCGTCGCGCGCATGACCATGCACCACGCCATCTCCCAGTTGGATGCCGAAGGGCTGGTCGCGCGTTCGCGCGGGCGGGGCACCTTCGTCAAGGCGGCAGGGCGTGACCGTCGCCCGCTGGCGCTGCCGACCAGTTGGGATCAGGCCGTGGCCGTGGGCGACCGCCTGTCCACCGAGGCCATCGTCGAATCCACCGCCGACGTGCCGCTGCCGGATGACCTCGGCATGCCGTGCGACGCCCGCCGCGCCGCCGCCTATCACTTCCTGCATCGCGCCCATCGGCTGGACGGCCGGCCGTTCGCCGTGGGCGAGGTCTATATAGAAGCAGCCGTGTTCGCGCGCGAGCCCGAGGCATTCCGCCAGGGCGCCTCGGTGCCGGTGCTGGACCGCTTTCCCGGCCTCCAGGTTTCGGCGGCGCGCCAGCGCCTGTCCATCGTGGCGGCCGGCGGCGACGCGGCCAAGGCGCTGGAGCTGCCGGTCGGCGCGCCGGTGGCGGAGTTGCGCCGCTTCGCCTGCGTGGACGACGTGATCGTGTACTACGCGCGCATCGAGTTCCCGACGGAATTCGTCTGCCTAGATTTCGACTTGCTGGCATCACGTGGTTGATGCCGCACATTATTCAGATCCCACTCAACAAATAACCCGAACGGAACCCGAGACATGGAGACGACCCAATCCCCGATGAACGGCGCGGAAAGCCTGGTCAAGACGCTGCTGGCCTGCGGCGTGGATACCTGCTTCGCCAACCCCGGCACCAGCGAGATGCATTTCGTGGCCGCGCTGGACCGCATTCCCGGCATGCGCTGCGTGCTGGGTTTGTTCGAGGGGGTGGTGACCGGCGCCGCCGACGGCTACGCCCGCATGGCCGACAAGCCGGCAGCCACGCTGCTGCACTGCGGCCCGGGCCTCGCCAATGGGCTGGCGAATCTCCATAACGCACGGCGCGCGCAGACGCCCATCGTCAACATCATTGGCGATCAGGCGACCTACCACCGGCCGTTCGATGCGCCGCTGACCGCCGATACCGAAGGCTGGGCGCGCCCGGTGTCCGTGTGGACGCGCACGGCCACCCGTGCCGCCTCGGTAGGGGCTGACGCCGCCGTGGCGGTGCAGGCTGCGCGCGGCGCGCCGGGTGGTGTCGCCAGCCTGATCCTGCCGTCAGACGTGTGCTGGGATGCCGGCGGCCAGGTGGCCGCGCCGCTGCCGGCGCTGCCGGTGCCCAAGGTCTCCCCGGATGCCGTGCAGAACGCCGCGCGCGTGCTGCGCAGCGGCCAGCCGACGCTGATCGTGCTGGCCGGCAGCGCGCTGCGCGAAGCCGCGCTGGCCGATGCCCACCGCATCGCCGCCGCCACGGACGCCCGCCTGATCACGCCGATGTCCAACGCCCGCGTCACGCGTGGCCGGGGTCGGCTGGCCGTCGACCGGATTCCGTATTCGGGCGATGTCGCGCGCGCCAAGCTCGCCGGCATCCGCAACGTGATCCTGGTGGGTGCGCCGGCGCCGGTGACGTTCTTCGCCTACCCGGGCCAGTCGCCGCGCCCGTACCCCGAGGACGCCAATATCCATGTGCTGGCCCGTGCCGAGGAAGACCTGGCCGAGGCGCTGGCCCGGCTGGCCGATGAACTGGGCGCCCGTAACGCCGCGCTGCCGGCTGCCGCCACGCAGGTGCCGCGCGAGACCGCCAAGGGCGCCGTGACCTCCGAGGCCGTGGCGCAGACGCTGGCCGCGCTGCTGCCGGAGCAGGCCGTGGTGGTGGAGGAGAGCGTGAGCTTCGGCCGCGCCTTCTATCCGGGCACCGTGCACGCCGCCCCGCACGACTGGCTGCAACTGACGGGCGGCGCGATCGGCGCCGGCCTGCCGCTGGCCACCGGCGCCGCCATCGCCGCACCGGACCGCCGCGTGGTGGCCCTGCAGGCCGATGGCTCGGGCATGTACACGCTGCAATCGCTGTGGACCATGGCGCGCGAGAAGCTCGACGTCACCATCGTGCTGCTGGCCAACCGCAAGTACGCGATCCTGCTGGGTGAGCTGGCCGGTGTGGGCGCCAACCCGGGCAAGACCGCGCTCGACATGCTCGACCTCGGCAATCCGGACCTGGACTGGGTCAAGATGGCCAACGGCATGGGCGTGGAGGCCGCGCGCGCGGACAACATGGAAACCTTCGCCGACCTCTTCGCGATGGCCAACCAGCGCAAGGGCCCGTTCCTGATCGAACTGGTGATCTGACCCGCCTTCCGGAGACCCCATGCCGCAATCCATTCCTGCCGTGACCGATCCCGGTCCGGACAAGCAATACGCCGAGGCGCTGGCCGCCGGCCAGTTCCGCATCCAGCTTTGCGGGGGCTGCCATCGCCATGTCTTCTATCCGCGCAATATCTGCCCGCACTGCGGCGGTGATGCGCTGGCCTGGACCACCCCCGCCGGCACCGGCACGGTCTACTCGACCAGCGTGGTGCGCCGCAAGCCCGACGCGGGCGGCGACTACAACGTGGTGCTGGTGGACCTGGACGAAGGCGTGCGGATGATGAGCCGGGTCGAGGGCATCGCCCCGGCCGAGGTGCGCATCGGCATGCGCGTCAAGGCGCGTGTGGCGCCGGCAAAGAGCGATACCGAACCGGCGCTGGTCGTGTTCGATCTGGTTGGGGAGGGCTGAACCATGGCAAGCAACGGATCGCACCTGCGCGGCGGCGTGGCCATTGTCGGCGTGGGCCAGGCCGGCCTCGGCGAGGCCCATGGCAAGACCGAGATGGAAATCCTCGTGGAGGCGGCCAAGGCGGCCGTCAAGGATGCCGGCCTGTCGATGCGCGACATCGACGGCATCGCCACGGCCAGCGTCGGCGCCACCATGTGGGTCATGCCGGTGGCGGAGTACCTCGGCATCCAGCCGAAGTTCGTCGACAGCACGATGATCGGCGGCTCGAGCTTCGTCTCGCACATGCTGCCCGCGATGATGGCGCTGGAAGCCGGCCTCTGCGACGCCGTGCTGGTCTGCTACGGCAGCAACCAGCGCACGTCCACGGTGGGCCGGGCAGGCATCGGCAAGGTGCGCGCCGTGCTGGACCCGCAGCCGTACGAGAACCCCTACCAGCCGCTGGCGCCGATCACCTCCTACGCGCTGGCCGCCGCGCGGCACATGCACCAGTACGGCACCACGCGCACGCAGCTGGCCGAGGTGGCCGTGGCGGCGCGCCAGTGGGCGCGGATGAACCCCGAGGCGATGATGCGCGACCCGCTCTCCATCGAGGACGTGCTGGGCGCCCGCATGGTGTCCGACCCGCTCTCGGTGCGCGACTGCTGCCTGGTGACCGATGGCGCCGGCGCTTACGTGATGGTGCGGGCCGACCGCGCGAAGTCGCTGGCCAAGCCGCCGGTGTACGTGCTCGGCAACGCCACGGCCACCTGGCACCGGCAGATTTCGTCGATGCCGGACGTAACGGTGACGGCGGCGCAGGAAAGCGGCGCCCGGGCCTTCGCGATGGCGGGGCTCAAGCCGTCCGACGTGGACGTGCTCGAACTCTATGACGCCTTCACGATCAACACGATCCTGTTCCTCGAGGACCTGGGCTTCTGCGCCAAGGGCGAGGGCGGGGCGTTCGTCAGCGGCGGGGCCATCGCCCCGGGCGGGCGGCTGCCGGTGAACACCAACGGTGGCGGCCTGTCATGCGTGCATCCGGGCATGTACGGCATGTTCATCACCATCGAGGCGGTGCGGCAGCTGCGCGGCGAGTGCGGCGAACGGCAGGTGGCGGGGGCGGAGATCGCGCTCGTGCACGGCAATGGCGGGACCTTGTCCAGCCAGTCCACCGCGCTGCTGGGCACGGCGGCGGCGCTCTGATTCCGCTCTGACCGGCCTCCCTCACCCGCGCGGGGGACTCCCGGCGCGCGGTGAGGGATGACCCATCATCGTCCATTGTCCCGTCGGGACCATGGCGGGAACATCCTTCGCATCCACACAGCGAGGGAGATTCCATCATGAAAAGTCGCCTGTATTACTCGATCGCGGTGCTCTGCGGGGGGTTGTTGCTGGCCGCCGTGTGGTTCGGCGCCCCAAATGCGCGCGGCGAGGCGATTGGCGAGGGGGCCGCCAACGTCAGCTGCAGATACTCGCACCGCCTGCCGGACGATCCGATCATCTACCCGGGCAAGCCGGGGATCGCGATGTCGCATGACTTCTTCGGCCATACCACTACCACTGGTAACACCACGGCGGAAGACCTGTACACGGAGCACAGTTCCACCTGCGAGAACGCGGCGGACAACACGTCCTACTGGGCGCCTTCGCTGAAGCTGCCGGATGGGCGCGTGGTGGCGCCCCAGTACCAGAAGACCTACTACCAGAACCGGGCCTTCCCAGCGAACACGCACCGGCGGGTCACGGTGATTCCGCCCGGGCTGCAGATGCTGGCCGGCGATCACCGTGGCACGGGGCCCAGCGTGGCGGTCAACTTCCTCTGCACGGGATCGAAGAAGGGCTACACCCGTACGCCGCCGAACGATTGCGTGCCGGACGCGAATGGCAACGTCCAGTTGAATATCGCGCTGGCGTTTCCGAACTGCTGGGACGGGGTGCACCTGCATCCGTTCCGAAGCGGCCGGAACAACATCGCCTATGCCAATGCCGACGGGGTCTGCCCGACGGACTACCCCGTGCCGCTGCCGCACCTGAGCTTCAATCTCGCCTACCAGATTGGTGATGTGAGGGATCTGACGGACGCGCAGCTCTCGATGGACCCGACGCTGGACAAGAACGGGAATGTGGAGAGCCTGAACTGGGGTTCGATCTACACGGCCCATGCCGATTTCTTCAATGGCTGGACCGAAGACGCGATGCGGTACATCGTTGAATACTGCCTGAACCTCAGCCGTTCCTGCTCCCGCACCGTGGCCTATGCGTTCACCCGGCCTACCGCGGACGCCACCGTCCGTGGCGGCGAGACCGCGAACGATAACTTCGGGCAGGAGGCATCGCTGCTTACCCAGCGTGCGGTCGGCAGCGAGCCGGAATCGAAGATCTACATCATGATGCCGATTCCGAAGGGCGCCGTGGAGATCCCGCCCGAGTTCACGCCGCAGTACCGGCTGATGATCTGGGGCGGCGGCGTGGATGCCACGGCCATCATCAGTGCGCACAGCACGGCGACCAACTGGCACGAGGACCATATCAACAACCATAACGCGCCGACCTGCAGCGGGCCGTCCGCCACGCTACACCTGGATACGGCCAAGCACTACCGGTACTTCAACGTCACGGATCTGGTCAAGACGGCCATTGCCGGCGGCCACGACACCATTTCGCTCTGCATCCGTGGCAACCCGTCCGGCAATGCCTTCAAGTTCGACAGCAAGGAGGGCGCGAACGGCGCCATCCTGTACCTCTATGCGTTGAATCCGCTCTGAGCGCGCTGGCTCAGCGCGCCACCTCGGCCCAGGCCTGCATGGCCTGGCCGCCGGCATCGTCGCCGGTCCACAGGATGACCCGGCCATCGCGCTCCGGGTCGTCCTGCCCGCCTACGCTCACCGTGTCCTGATGGAACAGCGGCGCCACGCCACGGAAGCCGAAGCGCGCCACCCGTGCCTCAGGCCGGGCGTGCCGCAGCAGTTCCAGCATCAGCATGGCCTGCAGGGGGCCGTGGACGATCAGCCCGGGATAGCCTTCCACGTCACGCACGTAGTCCAGGTCGTAGTGGATGCGGTGCCCGTTGAACGTGAGCGCCGAGAAGCGGAACAGCATGACCGGATCGGCCTGCAGCGTGCGGCCGAACTGCGCCGTGTGGGGCAGGCGTGGGCGCGGCGGCTGGGGGGTGCCGCGCTCGGGCATGGCGCGATAGACGATGTCGTGCCGCTCGGTCAGCGCGGTCTCGCCGTCAACGGTCAGCACGTGGTCCACCGTCACGAACCAGAGTTCGCCGGTGCGGCCGGACTTGTGCTGCACATCGGTGATGGTGGAGGTCTTGGTCACCGTGTCGTTCACGCGCAGGCCGCGCGTGAACGTCAGTTCGCCGCCGGCCCACATGCGGCGCGGCAGCGGCACGGGCGGCAGGAAGCCGCCCAGCGCGGGATGGCCATCGGCGCCGAGGTCGCGTTGCGGGGCGCGCGGCAGGAAGTAGAGCCAGTGCCATAGCGGCGGCAGGGGCTGGCTGGCGACGGCTTCGCCATCGAGGTCCAGCGTGGCGGCCAGCGCGAGGACTGGTTCGGGCGCGAGGGTCTCGGTGCGCGTCTCCGAGCGGCCGATCCATTCGCGCAGTTGTTCGAGCGTGGGGGTCTGGGTCATGGGATTGGATTCCTTCCTGTCAGCGGGCGAACGGCAGCCAGTCGCGCACGTCAGCCGCCTGTTCGAGTTGCCAGACGCGCGCGATGATCGTGCGCATCTCGGCTTCCGTGGCGCCGTGCCGGAACGCCCCGAGCTGGATCGCCTTGGCTTCCAGTTCGGGGCGCGACAGCGTGTTGTCCGGATCACCCTTGGGTACGTCCACGCGGGCGCCTAGCGTGCGGCCATCGTTGGTGCGCACGGTCACGCGGCCAATCCACTGGCGCGGATAGGCGGCGTTGATCTCGTCGTCCAGCTCCATGGTGACCTTGTCGCGGAACGCGGCCACCTCGGCGTCGCGCAGCGCGTGCTCCTCGAACTCGCCCAGGCCCGCATGGGCGTACCACGCGACCAGCCCAAGTACGGTGCCCATCGAGAACTTGGCCTGATGGATGGTGCGCGGGTCCACCACCGGGCCGAGCACGTCGATGGCGCCCTGGTGTACATGGGCGGTGACGGCGGCGATGTCGCTGGCGCGCAGGCCATCGCGCTGCATCAGCGCCTTGAGCGCGTCGGCGGCGGGGTGCGTATGGCGGCACGAGGCGAAGAACTTGAACGAGGTCTCTGCCGTGGCCCAGCGCGTGCCCAGGCCATCGGTCAGCGCGGCGGGGTTGGCATCGCTCGACATGCCGGCAGCCATGCCCTGCGCCCCTTCGAGGATCTGCCGGGCGCCGGTAAAGCCCGCGCGGGCGAGCCAGGCCGACTGGAGCCCATCGGCGGCGGCCTTGGCCGTGTGCAGTTGCTTGGAGTCGGCGGCGTCGCGCAGGAATTCCCACAGGCCGGCGGCCTGCGTGCCGGCGGAGCCGAGCGCCTGGTTGATGCCTTCCGCATCCAGGCCGAACAGCTTGGCCACCGCCGCAGCGGCGGCCAGCGTGCCGACCGTGCCGGTGGTGTGGAACACCCGGTAGTGCGAGCGGCCCATGAATTCGCCGATGCGGATGCCAGCCTCGTAGCCGGCGATGCTGGCCAGCAGCACCTCGGCGCCGGTCTTGCCCTCGGCCTGCGCGGCGGCCACCACGGCGGGGAACACCACGGCGGCCGGGTGCAGCACCGAGCCGTTATGCACATCATCCTGTTCCACCACGTGGGACGAGGCGCCGTTGATCAGCGCGGCGAAGTAGGGCGAGGTGCGGCGCCGGTCGACAAAGACCTCGGCGTCGCCGCCCTGCGGCCCCATCGCGGCGGCGAATTCCTGGATGCGGCGCACGGCGGGCGCGTCCTTGCCGGCGATGGCCGATGCCATCCAGTCGAGAAACAGGTCCTTGGTGCGCTCGATGACCGGCGCGGGGACGTCGTCGAGCGTCAGGCGGGCCAGGAAGTCGCAAAGCTGGCGCGTCGGGTATTGCGGTGCGGCTTGGTCGGACATGGGAATCTCGGCAATCTCAGTAGGAACGGGGCAGGTCCAGCACGTGTTCGGCCACGTAGGACAGGATCAGGTTGGTCGAGATCGGCGCCACCTGGTACAGGCGCGTCTCGCGGAACTTGCGCTCGATGTCGTACTCGGCGGCGAAGCCGAAACCGCCGTGGGTCTGCAGGCAGACGTTGGCAGCCTCCCACGAGGCATCGGCGGCCAGCAGCTTGGCGATGTTGGCCTCCTTGCCGCAGGGCTTGCCGGCGTCGAACAGCTGCGCGGCCTTGTAGCGCATCAGGCTGGCCGCCTCCACGTTGACGAACGAGCGGGCGATGGGGAACTGCACGCCCTGGTTCTGGCCGATGGGGCGGTCGAACACGATGCGCTCGCGCGCATAGCTGCTGGCGCGCTCGACGAACCAGTAGCCGTCGCCGATGCACTCGGCGGCAATCAGGATGCGCTCGGCGTTCAGGCCGTCGAGGATGTACTTGAGCCCACGGCCTTCCTCGCCGATCAGGTTCTCGGCGGGGATCTCCAGGTTGTCGAAGAACAGCTCGTTGGTCTCGTGGTTGACCATGTTGCGGATCGGCTGGACGGTCAGGCCCTTGCCGATGGCCTCGCGCAGGTCCACCACGAACACGGACAGGCCCTCCGACTTCTTCTTCACCTGGTCCAGCGGCGTGGTGCGCGCCAGCAGCAGCATCAGGTCCGAGTGCTGCACGCGCGAAATCCACACCTTCTGGCCGTTGACGATGTATTTGTCGCCCTGGCGCACGGCGGTGGTCTTGAGCTTGGTGGTGTCGGTGCCGGTGGTCGGCTCGGTCACGGCCATCGACTGCATGCGCAGCTCGCCAGAGGCGATGGCCGGCAGCCAGCGCTGCTTCTGGGCCTCGGAGCCATGGCGCAGCAGGCAGCCCATCACGTACATCTGGCCGTGGCAGGCGCCCGAGTTGCCGCCGCTGCGGTTGATCTCCTCCATGATCACCGACGCCGCCGTCAGCGGCAGGCCGGAGCCGCCGTAGGCCTCGGGAATCAGCGCGGAGAGCCAGCCGGCCTGCGTCAGCGCCTGGACGAAGGTCTCCGGAAACGCGTTCTGTTCCTCCACCCGCTGCCAGTAGGCGGAGTCGAAACCCGCGCAGAGGTCGCGCACGGCTTCGCGGATTTCCGGGTAAATCTGGTCTTGGTCCTGTTCGGGAAGCATGGCAATGTCGGTCCGTGTCGAAGTGTGGCCATTATTCCCGAGGGGCCACGCCGGGGACATTCGGATTTGCCGAAGCGAGGCTTTGGGGCGGGGCCAGGGGGTTTGGGAGATCTGGCCCGGCCGGTCGGGGGGATCAGGGGACCCATTAGGGGGAACCCTTGCTCTTCACGGGCGCCGTGCTCCGCCTTCGGCAAATCGGAATTGTGCCGCGCGGCGATTGCTTCCACGCTGCGGCCATCGATTCTCAAACCAGACGCGTGGAACACGCGCACCCAGGAGACGCTGCATGAAATCATCCAGGCCGAAGACCGCCGTGATCGCCCATCATTGCCGAAACGTGCTGTGGGCGGCACTTGGCATGGCCGCCGCCGTGGCCCTGACCCTGCCGGGACGCAGCCACGCGGCAGACCCGTATCCGGCCAAGCCCATCACCATGGTCGTGCCGTTCGCGGCGGGCGGCCCCACGGACGTGGTGGCGCGCTCGGTGGCGGCGGCGATGTCGAAGTCGCTGGGCCAGACCGTGGTGGTGGAAAACCGCCTCGGGGCGGGCGGCACCGTGTCCGCCGCCTACGTGGCCAAGGCCGCGCCGGACGGCTACACGATCCTGATCCATCACAACGGCATGGCCACGGCGCCGGCGCTGTACTCCAAGCTGTCGTACAAGCCGCTGACGGACTTCAGCTTCGTCGGCCAGGTGGCGGACGTGCCGATGACGCTGCTGGGCCGGCACGACCTGCCGGCCAACACGCTGCCGGAGCTGATTAGCTATATCAAGCAGAACCAGAACAAGGTGAACCTGGCGAACGCCGGGCTGGGCGCCGTGTCGCAGCTATGCGGCATGCTGTTCCAGAAGGCCATCGGCGTAGAATTGCAGACGATTCCGTACCAGGGCACCGCGCCGGCGCTGACCGCGCTGCTGGGCGGTCAGGTGGATGTACTCTGCGACCAGACCACGCAGACGCTGCCGCATATCAAGGCGGAGAAGGTGAAGCTGTACGGCGTGACCACGGCGGAGCGGATTCCCGCGCTGCCGAATACCCCCACGCTGCGCGAGGGCGGGCTGAAGGGCTTCGAAGTCAAGGTCTGGCACGGCATCTACGCGCCCAAGGGCACGCCGCCGGCGGTGATCGACAAGCTGAACGGCGCGCTGCGCGCCTCGCTGAAGGACCCGGCGGTGGCGGCGCGGCTCCAGGAACTCGGCGCGGTGATCGTGCCGGCGGACAAGCAGACGCCTGAGGGGCTGCGCACCTGGCTGGCGGCGGAGATCGACAAATGGTCGCCGATCATCAAGGAAGCCGGGGTGAAGGCGGACTGACGGCCCGCTGACCCCGGGGCGGCCGGAGACCGGCTAGACAGGCTCCCGCGCCGCCTCCACCAGATACTGGATCAGCGTTTCGGCGAACTGGGGCAGTTCGCGCCCGGGCCGGCGCACGAGCCGCAGCTCGCGGCGCGCCCAGTCGTCCTCCAGCCGGATAAAGCGCAGCACCTTGCGGCTGGCGTAGCGGCGCGCGCAACTGTTCGGCACGATGGCGATGCCGGCGCCGGCTTCCACCATCCGGCATACCGCGTCGAAGCTGCCCACCTGGATCCGCAGGCTGATGCGCTTGCCCATGCCATTGGCAATCCGGTCCAGGAAGGACTGGATCGCCGAGAACTGGTTCAGCCCGACGAAGCGGCAGCTATCGAGCAGATCGGCGAAATGCAGCGTCTTGAACGCCGGCAGCGGATGGTTGACCGGGGCGATCACAATCAGTTCGTCGCTGCAGAGCTGCATCGCGTCCAGGTCCTGGGTGGCCACCTCGCCGGCCACGATGCCCAGGTCGGCCGCGCCCGCGCCGATGGCCGAGACGATTTCGGCGGACAGGTGCTCCTCCAGCTCGACATCGACATCGGGGTTCTCGGACAGGAAGCGCGACAGCGCCGTGGCCAGGAAGGAGTTGGTGGCCGTGGTGTTGGCCAGCAGCCGGACCCGCCCCTTCACGCCCTTGGCATAGGGTCGCAAGTCGGAATGCATGCACTCCAGCTCACGGAACACCTCCCGCGCGTGGCGCAGCAGGGCGTCGCCGGCCGGTGTCAGGCGCACGCCTTTCACCTGGCGGATCAGCAACTGGGTCTGGAACGCCTCCTCCAGCTGCTTGATGCGCGTGCTGGCGGCAGGCAGGGACAGGAAGCTGCGTTCGGCCGCCCGCGTCAGGTTCTCGGTCTCCCCCACGTTGAGGAAGAGGCGCAGGTCGGTCAAATCGTAGTGCATGGTTTCGTTCGTGCCAAAGGCCACTTTTGTGATTTGTGAATTCCAAAGTCAGCGCCGACAATCTATCGTATCTTGCGCCGCAATAAAACGGGGATGTTCCCCGGTGCGGCGGCAATGGCGCGCCAGTGCGCAGAACAGGAGCGAGACGATGAGCGGTTTGATGGCAGGCAAGGTGGTGATTGTGACGGGCGCGGGCGGCGGGATCGGGCGCGGGATTGCCCTCGGCATGGCGGCGGCCGGCGCCAAGGTGGTGGCGAACGACCTGGGCGTGAGCATGACCGGCGAGGGCGGCGACGCCGGCCCGGCCGAGCGCGTGGCAGCGGAGATCCGCGCGGCGGGCGGGGAGGCCGTGGCCAACACCGACAGCGTGTCTGGCTGGAGTTCGGCCAATGCCATCGTGCAATGCGCGCTGGACCACTTTGGCCGCATCGACGCGGTCGTCAACAACGCCGGCAACCTGCGCGATCGCATGTTCTTCAAGATGAACGAGGAAGAATGGCGCTCGGTCATCGACGTGCACCTGAACGGCACGTTCTATGTCAGCCGCGCGGCGGCCAACTACTTCAAGGACCAGGAGAGCGGCGCGTTCGTCCATATGACGTCGACCTCGGGCCTGATCGGCAACCTCGGCCAGGCCAACTATTCGGCGGCGAAGCTGGGCATCGCGGCGCTCTCGAAATCCATCGCGCTGGATATGGCGCGCTTCAACGTGCGTTCGAACTGCATCGCGCCATTCGCCTGGAGCCGCATGACCAGCTCGATTCCGTCCGAGACGCCGGAGGAGAAGGCGCGCGTGGCGCGGCTGCAGAAGATGGAGGCGGGCAAGATCTCGCCCGTGGCCGTGTTCCTGGCCAGCGACGCCGCGCACGAGGTCAACGCCCAGATCTTCGCCGTACGCGCCAACGAGATCATGCTGATGAGCCAGCCGCGCCCGGTGCGCTCGGTGCATACCAGCGAGGGCTGGACGCCGGAGACCGTGGCGGAGATCGCCATGCCGGCCATGCGCAGCAGCTTCTTCGCGCTCGATCGCTCGCCCGACGTGATCAACTGGGATCCGATCTGATCCACGCCAAGCCGTTGGCGGCGCCACACGTGTGATCGTGTGTGCGCCCGCTTCGGAAATTGCTGCGACGCAAAACGCCGCGCGCGCGGACCGTGGCACGCAAAGTGCTCGTACCGTCCCGCAGGGTGGCGGGCCAGCGCCGCGCGCACTTGCGCGGTGCGTGGCGCAGGCTGCCACCGGGAGCAAACGCAATGTCGGTGCATGCGCGCCGGGTCGGGCGTGCAGTGGGGCGTGCAATGCGAAGTCCGATTGGCACTCGGTGGTCGACACTGCTGACGGCCCCTCATGAATCTTCACGCGGCAACTTGCCGCAGCGAAAACACCGAGGCCCGCGTGGTCATCACCGCCATGCGCGCGGTGGTCGAAAGCTATGTCATGAAGGCAGGCGCGAAGCTTGCCCGTCATGCGGCTGTGCGCACGCATTGCGCATGACGTCATGCGCGGATCGTTCGTTTGCACGATGGCGGATGGCCACGTGTCGCGGCATAGTGAAAGCGCTCTGCAGAAGCGATGTCGGTGCATGACCGACAGACGTGTCAGACGTTACTGGATTCGATGCATCGTTACACACGGCGTTGTGCACTTCACGCCGGAAAGGTGTAAGGTGTGTCACAAGCATGGTCAATGGCCCGTCGCAGCGGGATGAGAACAGCGAGGGATTCGTGCAGTGCGAAACGCGAGGCGAGTTGTGTTGCGTTGCGTGTCGCAAGGAACGAACGGACGTGCATCACACGTCAACTCTGTCCTCATGAACGCCGTTATTTGACTATGATGAAGTAAAGACTTCGCAACATGGCAACTCCGCCAGGCCGGGGTGGTGGAACGCAAAATTGCCGCGAATGTCTTAGGGGAGTCAAACTGCCTTCGCCTCGGACGTGGGACTCTGACGGGAGTGAGGTATGGACATTTTTGGCCACTACGCCACGCGCTTCGAAGCACGCAAGGAAGAGGAATACAGCATCCAGGAGTACCTGGAGATCTGCAAGAAGGATCCTACTGCCTACGCGACTGCTGCCGAACGTATGCTCGCCGCAATCGGACAGCCTGAACTGGTGGATACCCACCACGATCCTCGACTGTCCCGACTGTTCTTCAACAAGGTCATCCGGGTCTACCCGGCCTTCCGCGACTTCTATGGAATGGAAGACACGATCGAGCAGATCGTCTCCTTCTTCAAGCACGCGGCGCAGGGCCTTGAGGAACGCAAGCAGATCCTGTATCTGCTCGGGCCCCCGGGCGGCGGCAAGTCGTCTCTCGCGGAAAAGCTCAAGGCGCTGATGGAAGAGATTCCCATCTATGCGCTGAAGGGTTCCCCCATCCATGAATCGCCGCTCGGGCTGTTCTCTTCCGACGAAGACGGCAAGATCATGGAGGAGGACTATGGCATTCCGGTGCGCTACCTGAATACCATTCCCTCGCCGTGGGCGGTCAAGCGCCTGCACGAGTTCAATGGCGATATCACCAAGTTCCGCGTGGTCAAGCTCAGGCCATCGGTGCTGTCGCAGATCGCGATTTCCAAGACGGAGCCTGGCGATGAAAACAACCAGGATATCTCCTCGCTGGTCGGCAAGGTCGACATTCGCAAACTGGAGGATTTCCCGCAGGACGATCCGGATGCCTATTCCTATTCCGGCGGACTTTGCCTGGCCAACCGTGGCCTGCTTGAGTTCGTGGAAATGTTCAAGGCGCCCATCAAAGTCCTGCACCCGTTGCTGACCGCTACGCAGGAAGGCAACTACAAGGGTACGGAAGGCTTCGGCGCGATTCCGTTCGATGGCGTGATCCTCGCCCACTCGAACGAGGCGGAATGGCAGACCTTCAAGGCTGACAAGAACAACGAGGCATTCCTCGACCGGATCTATATCGTGAAGGTGCCGTACTGCCTGCGCGTGTCGGACGAGGTCAAGATCTACGACAAGCTGCTGCGCAGCAGTTCGCTCTCGGCGGCGCCCAACGCCCCGAACACGCTCAAGATGATGGCGCAGTTCGCGGTGCTCACGCGGATCAAGGAGCCGGAGAACTCGAACGTGTTCTCGAAGATGCGCGTCTATGACGGCGAAAGCCTCAAGGACGTGGACCCGAAGGCGAAGTCTTACCAGGAGTATCGCGACTACGCCGGCATCGACGAAGGCATGAACGGGCTGTCCACGCGCTTCGCGTTCAAGGTGTTGTCCAAGGTGTTCAACTTCGACAATACCGAGGTCGCGGCCAACCCGGTGCACCTGCTCTATGTGCTCGAGCAGCAGATCGAGCGCGAGCAGTTCCCGCCGGAGCAGGAAGCCAAGCTGCTCTCGTACATCAAGGAGTACCTGACCACGCCGTTCGTGGAGTTCATCGGCAAGGAGATCCAGACCGCTTACCTGGAGTCGTATTCCGAGTATGGCCAGAACATCTTCGACCGTTACGTGGTGTTCGCCGACCTGTGGATCCAGGACCAGGAGTACCGCGATCCGAACACCGGCGAAATCCTCGATCGCAACGCGTTGAACGATGAACTCGAGAAGGTGGAGAAGCCCGCGGGGATCTCGAACCCGAAGGACTTCCGCAACGAGATCGTCAACTTCGTGCTGCGGGCGCGCGCCAACAACGGTGGCAAGAACCCGGTCTGGACCAGCTACGAGAAGCTGCGGATGGTGATCGAGAAGCGCATGTTCTCCACCACGGAGGACCTGCTGCCGGTGATCTCGTTCAACGCGAAATCGACGCGGGAGGACCAGGACAAGCACGAGAACTTCGTCAACCGGATGGTGGAGAAAGGGTACACGCCGAAGCAGGTTCGACTACTGGTGGAGTGGTATCTGCGCGTCAGGAAATCGTCGTAACAGCAACCGGACGCGGTCTCCTTCATCCACGCGACCTCGCGGTTGCGGCTTATCAAGGCGGGCGGACGGCTTATGGCTACGGTCATCGATCGGCGCGAAAACGGCGGCAACAAGAGTGCCGTCAACCAGCAACGCTTCATCAAGCGATACCGCGAGCAGATCCGGCAAGCGGTGGCGAAGGCGGTGTCCGGCCGGAAGATCATGGACATCGAGCAAAGTGGCCAGGTGTCCATTCCGGTCAAGGACATCACCGAGCCGGTGTTTCATCACGGCCAGGGCGGCAAGCGCGAGTGGATTCACCCCGGCAACAAGAAGTTCGTCCGGGGTGACAGCTTCGACCGCCAGCAGCAGGGCAGTGGTGGCGGCGGCTCACGGGCCAGCGACAGCGGGGAGGGCGAGGATGATTTCGTCTTCACCCTGTCGCGCGAGGACTTCCTGAATTTCTTCTTCGAGGACATGGCGCTGCCGGACCTGGCCAAGCGCCACCTCGCCAAGATCGCCGAGGTGCGCAAGGTGCGCGCCGGGTTCTCGATCGACGGCACCCCATCGAATCTCTCCATCCTGCGCACGATGCGTAGCTCGCTCGGCCGCCGGATCGCGCTGTCGAGCCCGTACCAGAAGCGTCTGCGCGAACTCGAAGCTGCCTACAGCGAGGAAATCGAGGCGCACGGCCCCTATACGGACACGGCGGTGGAGATGATGGAGAAGATGCGGCACCTGCGCGCCTGCGTGGACCGCGTGCCCTTCATCGAAAAGCTCGACCTGCGCTACAACAACCGCGTGCTCAAGAAGCGCCCGCAGGCCCAGGCGGTGATGTTCTGCCTGATGGACGTGTCCGGCTCGATGGACGAGAGCCGCAAGGACCTGGCCAAGCGCTTCTTCATGCTGCTGTACCTGTTCCTGAAGCGCAACTACGAGCGGATCGACGTGGTGTTCATCCGTCACCACACGGTGGCCAAGGAAGTGGAGGAGGAAGACTTCTTCCACTCGCGCGAATCGGGCGGCACGGTAGTGTCCAGCGCGCTGAAGCTGATGGTGGAGGTGATTCACGACCGCTATCCGGCGAGCCAGTGGAACATCTACTGCGCGCAGGCGTCCGATGGCGACAACTGGGCGGGGGACTCCGAACTGTGCGGCCGGCTGCTGCGCGAGTCGATCCTGCCGCTGGTGCAGTACTACGCCTATGTGGAAGTGGCATCCGAGGAGCCGCAGAACCTGTGGGAGGAATATCTCACGGTGAAGAACCAGTTCGAGCACTTCGCGATGCAGCGCATCATCGGTGCCGACGAGATCTACCCGGTGCTGCACGATCTCTTCCAGAAGCGGGCCGCCTGGCCCGGCAGGTAGCGGCGCGCCGGCACGGCGGCGCATCCGCGTACGTTCATGGGATAAGGGAGGAAGTTCATGGCTTACCTATCCACAGGCTCGGAGTGGACCTTCGAGCTGATCCAGCGCTATGACCGCGAGATCGCCCGCATTGCCGGCGAGTTCGGGCTCGACTCGTATCCGAACCAGATCGAGATCATCACCGCCGAGCAGATGCTCGACGCGTATGCATCGGCCGGGCTGCCGGTGGGATACAACCACTGGTCGTACGGCAAGCATTTCCTCTCCTCGGAGCGCAGCTACCAGCGCGGCCACATGGGGCTGGCCTACGAGATCGTGATCAACTCCAATCCGTGCATCGCGTACCTGATGGAGGAGAACACGATGCCGATGCAGGCGCTGACCATCGCGCACGCCTGTTACGGGCACAACTCGTTCTTCAAGGGCAACTACCTGTTCCGCACCTGGACCAACGCCGACGCGATCATCGACTACCTGCTCTTCGCCAAGAACTACGTGGCCGAGTGCGAGCAGCGCTATGGCGAGCAGGAAGTGGAGTTGCTGCTGGACTCGTGCCATGCCTTGCAGAACTACGGTGTGGACCGCTACAAGCGGCCCAAGAAGCTGTCGATCACCGAGGAGCAGGCACGCCAGACCGAGCGCGAGAGCTACCTCCAGATGCAGGTGAACGATCTCTGGCGCACCTTGCCCAAGCACCGGTCGCATCTGCTCAAGGAGGAAGAGGAGGCGATGGAGCCGGAAATCGCCTTCCCGCCGGAGCCGCAGGAGAACCTGCTGTACTTCATCGAGAAGAACGCGCCCAAGCTGCAGCCGTGGCAGCGGGAGATCGTGCGCATCGTGCGCAAGATCGCGCAGTACTTCTATCCGCAGCGCCAGACCAAGGTGATGAACGAAGGCTGGGCCACGTTCTGGCACTACACGATCCTGCACCAGCTCTACGAGGAGAAGCTCGTCAACGACGCCTTCATGCTCGAACTGCTGCAGGCCCACACCAACGTCATCTACCAGCCGCCGTACCACAGCCCCTACTACAGCGGCCTGAACCCCTACACGCTGGGTTTCCTGATGTTCCAGGACCTGCGCCGCATGTGCGAGAACCCGACCGAGGAGGACCGCCGCTGGGCGCCCGAGATCGCGGGCAGCGACTGGCGCCAGACGCTGGACTTCGCGATGCGCAACTTCAAGGACGAAAGCTTCCTGCTCCAGTTCCTGTCGCCGCGCGTGATCCGCGAGCTGAAGCTGTTCTCGGTCCTCGACGACGATCGCGAAGGCAAGCTGCGCGTGACGGCCATCCATGACGACGAAGGCTATCGCGCGATTCGCCAGCTGCTGGCGAACCAGTACGACCTCTCCAACATGGAGCCCAATATCCAGGTGACGAACGTGGATGTGGGCGGAGACCGCTCCCTGACGCTGCGCCACCTGCAGAGCGACCGCCGCCCGCTGGCACACAGCTTCGACGAAGTGGTGCGCCACGTGACGCGACTCTGGGGCTTCACCGTGCGGCTCGAGGTGGCCTACGAGGACGGCCGTCGCGAACTCAAGTACGAGTGCAAGCCGGAGCGGAAGCACCAGCATCGGAAGGCGGCTTAAAAAACTGGCACGAACGTTGCTGTACAGATACCCGCACTCGGCCATGCCCCATGGCTGGGCCGGGTATCTGCGCATTGCGGCCGCATGCGGCTGCTGTACCGTGTCGACACATCACTAAACTGGCCCTTCCAGGGAAGCCAGCCGCTCCCCCATGGATACGCCTGACCGTCTTCTCCGCATTTTCCTTCGTATTGCCGAACTCAAGTCGCTGTCCAGGGCGGCGGAGGATCTCGATCAGACCCAGTCGGGCGTCAGCCGGCAACTCGCCACGCTGGAGGCGCAGCTCGGCAAGCCCCTGTTCGTGCGAACTGGCCGTGGCGTGGCCTTGACCGAGGCTGGGCAGAAGCTGCAGGAGGCCCTCGAAGGGCCGTACCGCGCGATCGACCAGGCTGTGGATGCGATCCGCGATGCCCACGGCACCACGCAGGGAACCGTCCGGCTGGCAATCGTCCACACGGTCAGCTATTACTTCATCGCCGACGTGGTGGCCAGCTTTGTCAGCGCCCATCCCAACGTCAATCTTTCGCTGATGGGACGCAGTTCGGCCGATGTGGTGGCGCTGGTGGAAAGCGGCAAGGCCGATCTTGGTGTGGTCTACGACACCGCGGTCGATACGGCCACGCTGACCACCCATCCGCTGTTCGAGGACGAGATGTGCCTGGTCACGCTGCAGCGTTCAGATGGGCTGCAGTCCGCGTCCCAGGACGGGCTCGACTTGCGCGGCCAGCCGCTGCGCCTGGTCGGCTTTCCGCACGGCTACGCGCTACGCCGGATGGTGGAGAGCGCCGGCTTGCAGCCCACGTATGTGGCCGAGGCCGAGACTGTCGATGCCATCCTGAAGCTGGTCTCTGCTGGCGTGGGCGATTGCATCCTGCCGTGCCGGCTACCCGACAAGCTGCTCCACGAGTACGGCCTGCACAAGCTCAAGATCCGCAGCCCGTTGCTGCGCCGCCGTATGGTGGCCGTCACTCACGCCGCCCGCCACGCGCTGCCGCTGGCGGACGTCCTGCTCGCCTCGGCCTTGCAGGTGGCCCGCACCCTCAAGCCGTGACGCCGTGAGATAGCAGCTATGCGCGTGGCTACATAGCACGGCAGGCGCCTGGTTTTCATACTTCCCTTCATGCCCCGCACCGGTTGCCGGATGGCATTCCACGGAGAAGAGAAGACATGAACGCCCCCCTCAGAGACAAGTCGTACTTCGACACGCGCGCCACCAACGAGATGGCGAGGCACCTGCGCAACAGGCCGCGCACCATGCAGGAGACCATGGCCTACGCCTGCCGCATCCTGGCGATGACCGAGCAGGAAGCCGGTCTGGCCGGCCAGATCAGCGTGCGGTCGGAGCGCCCCGGCGCCTACTGGACGCTGCGCTTCGGCCTCGGTTTCGACGAGGCGACGCCGGACGACTTCATCGAGGTGGATCGTGACCTCAACACGCTGACGGGCGATGGGATGCCCAACCCCGCGACGCGTTTCCATCTGTGGGTGTACGACGCGCGCCCGGACGTCAATTCGATCATCCATACGCATTCGCCCTGGGCCTCGGCACTGGCCGCCGCGCGCCAGCCACTGGTCATCGCGCAGATGGACATGACGCCGTTGCACGACGATTGTGCATTCCTGGGCGAATGGCCCGGCGTGCCGATCGCGGACCAGGAGGGCGTGATCATCTCCGCAGCGCTGGGCGACAAACGGTCGATCATCCTGGCGCACCACGGCTACCTGACCGCGGGCAAGACCTGCGAGGAAGCCACCTATCTCTCGGTCTACCTCGAACGCGCCGCGCGGATGCAGATCCGTGCGCAGGCTTTCGGCCCGCTGACGCCCGTGGACGATGCGCTCGCCCGCGAGGCCCACGACTACCTGCTCAAGCCTTCCATCGTCAACGCCACCTTCGCGTACTGGGCGCGCCAGACGCACGGCATCGCGCCGCTGCCACCCGCCTGAGTGCCTGCCGCCGGCGCATGGCCGACGGCTTATCCGAATCCAAGGAGCGTTACGATGAACAAGATTCCTGCCGCGCGCTCACGCCGCGCGTATATCACCGCGGGCCTGGCGAGCATGATGGGCACGACGATCGAATGGTATGACTTCTTCCTGTACGGCACGGCCGCCGCGCTGATTTTCAACAAGATCTTCTTTCCGTCATTCGATCCCCTGACGGGGACGCTGGCGGCCTTCGCCACCTACTCGGTGGGGTTCTTCGCCCGGCCGCTCGGCGGCATCGTCTTCGGCCATTTTGGCGATCGGATGGGCCGCAAGTCGATGCTGCTGATCACGCTGTTCATGATGGGTATTCCCACGATCCTGATTGGCCTGATTCCGTCGTACGACAGCATCGGCTACTGGGCTGCCGTGGCCCTGGTGCTGCTGCGGTTGCTACAAGGGATCGCGGTCGGCGGCGAGTGGGGCGGCGCGGTGCTGATGGCCGTGGAGCATGCGCCCGAAGGCAAGAAGGGCTTCTTCGGCAGCCTGCCGCAGGCCGGGGTCGCGCCGGGGCTGGTGCTGTCGTCGCTGGCGATGGGGATGGTGGCGACGCTGCCGGAGCAGGACATGCTGACGTGGGGCTGGCGCGTGCCGTTCCTGGCGAGCGTCGTCCTGCTGGCGGTAGGCTGGTTCATTCGCGCGAAGGTGGCCGAGTCGCCGGACTTCGAGCAGATGAAGAAGCAGGGCGAGAAGGTGGAAATGCCGGCAATGGTCGTGCTGCGCCAGTATCCGCGCCAGGTCCTGACCGTGGTGGGCGGCCGGCTGGCCGAGGTGACTTGGTTCTACACGGTGGTCACGTTCGCGCTGGCCTATGCCACCGGCACGTTGGGCATCCCCAAGACAGTGATGCTCGACGCCACGGTTTGGGGCGCTGCCATCGCGCTGTTCACCATGCCCCTGTGCGGCATGCTGGCGGATCGCATCGGCTTCAAGTGGGTGTTCATGGCCGGTACGGTCGGCATCCTGTTGTTCTCGTCGCAGTTCTTCGACCTGCTGCAGTCGCTGGATCCACGCAACATCACCATCGCGCTCTCCATTGCCATCGGGCTGGTCTACGCCTGTCTCTATGCACCGGAAGGCAGCCTCTTTGCCGCGCAGTTCCCCGCCGAGGTGCGCTACAGCGGCATCTCGATTGCCGTGCAGGTCTCGGGCGCCATCGGAGGCGGGCTGGCGCCGATCGTCGCCACATCGCTGCTGAAGTACGGCGGCGGCAGCCCGACCTATATCGTCTGGTACCTCGGTGCGCTGAGTGTCATCGCATTCGTGAGCGCCGCCTGCATGCGGGAAACAGCACTGGTCGGCTTGCCGGTAGCGGCGGTCAACGGGAGCCGACACGTATGACCCGCGCGAACCGACCTGTCATCGACTATTACTTCTGGCTGAATTCGGACTGGGCGTATCTGGGCGCGGATCGGCTCGATGCGCTGGCGCGGCGCCAGGGCGTCGAGATCCGGCACAAGCCCGTGAACCTGCCCGAGGTGTATGCGCGAACAGGGGGCGTACTGCTGGGGCAGCGCTCGCCCGAGCGGCAGCAATACCGCATCACGGAACTGGCGCGGTGGTGCCGGCACCTGAACATCCAGGTCAATCCGCTGCCGAAAACCATGTGCCCGAACGCGGACCTCGCGTCGGGCATCGTCATCGCCGTGGATGCGCAGGGGCTGCCGGTGCTGGAGCTGTACAAGGCCATCCTCCGCGCGCAATGGTGCGAAGAGCGCGATATCTCGTCGGAGGCCACGCTGCGCGAGATCCTCGCCGCGCAGGGGTTCAACGCGGACGCGACGCTTGTGCGGGCGCGCTCGGCAGACACCCAGGAGATATACCGGCGCAATACCGACGAAGCCGTGGCCGCCGGGGTATTCGGTTCGCCGTCGTATGTCTTCGACGGGGAGCTGTTCTGGGGCCAGGACCGGCTGCACATGCTGGAGGTGGCTGTGGCGGCGCGGCTGACGGCGTAGGCCGTACGGGGCGAACTGCCGATCCGGCACGTCGCCCCGTCCTTTTGTACGCCTCTGTATCTGGCCACGCGCGGGATACTGGCCGCGACACTAAGGGGGCAAATACGCCACGAGCGCGATACGTGAGCGGGCTTAAATAGCATCCATGGCAGCGCAACGCGACAACGACACAGCGGATCGCTGCCTTGGCATCACACACGACTGCAACCCGCTCACGCATCCATCAAGGAAATCGATCATGTCCAAGACCTTCACCTCCGGCCTCGTTCTCGCCGTTGCCCTCGCTGCCGCCGCTGTCGGCGCACAAGCTTCCGTCCTTGGCGCCCGTGACCCGTACAGCGATGGCGCCCGCGCCGTGCAGAGCGCGCGGGATGTGTTCAGCGAAGGTGCCCGCTCGGCGACGGCGGCCCGCGACCCGTACACCGAAGGCGCCCGCTCGGCGGACCCGTATCTCGACGGCGCCCGCTCGGTGCAAGACCAGCGCAGCCCGTTCACCGACGGCGCCTGACGCCTGACGCTGGATCCCCCCTTTTAGAACCAGGAGAAGCCAGTGTTGGTTGCTACCACGCAGGAAGACCGATCGCTCAGGCTGTTTGCTGGACTTGGCCTGTTCATCATGGCGCTGTCGCTGAGACCGGGCATTGTGTCGATGGGGCCGCTGGTGCATGCCATTCAGTCGGAATTCGGCATGAAACACGCGGAGGCGGCGCTGCTGACCGCCATTCCTGACCTGTGCATGGGTATCTGCGCGATCTTCGTGCCGGCAATCGGCCGCCGCTTCGGCGGCGACCGGGTGGTGCTGTTCTCGCTTGCGTTGTTGGGCGTGGCGTTGGCCCTGCGGGCATTCGCCGGATCGCCCGGCAGCCTGTTGTTCGCCACGCTGCTGGTTGGGATTGGGGTCGCGATTTCCGGGCCGCTCCTCGGCGGCTGGATCAAGAGCCATTTCTCCGGCGAGGCCGCGTTCTTCATGGGCATCTATGCCGCCGGGCTCGGTATCGGGGCGACGTTGGCGGCGGTGGGTAGCGAGGCCATCGCCCACGCCGGTGGCGGCTGGCGGCTGGGCGCCGGCATCTGGGCCGTGGTCTGCGTCCTCGCCATTGTGAGCTGGCGCCGCCTGACATCGGCATTTCCGTCGAAGTCGCACGCTGCCCGTGTGGAAGCCGCGGTCAGCCGTGCGCCATGGCGCTCGGGGCGGGCCTGGCTGATTGCCATGTATTTCGGGATCGGTCAGTTCATCTGCTACGCCTGCTTCGCCTGGGTAGGGGAGAGCAGCCGGGAATTGCAGATCAACGCGCTGAGCCCGGGTGTCAATCTGGGCTTGTTCGCCGCAATGATCGCGATCAGCAGCTTCCTGTCGGGCTATGTCACCGGCAAGTCATTGGACCGTCGCGGCTGGCTGGCCTGGGCGGCTCTGCTCTCGATAGGGGGCGCCGGCGTGCTTTGGTGGTCGCCGGGCATGTTCGGGGTGATGCCGGTGGTGGCGCTCGCCCTGGGCCAGGGCGTCTGCTTCGCCTTGGCCATGACGCTGCCCCTGGACAACACCACGTCCCATCATGAAGCGAGCCAATGGACCGCCTTCATGCTGTTCGTGGGCTACCTTGTTGCCGCGCTTGGACCGTTTGTCTTTGGCTTCCTGCGCGACGTGACGGGGGCTTTCCAGGCATCCTATGGCGTGCTGGTTGCCGCATCGGTGGCGCTGCTGGTGCTGACGCCGTGGCTTGCGCCACGGCTGCGGGAAGACACCGCCGAGGCCTGATGTGCGAGGGGTTATCGCAGCTTGGCCGCCCTCGGCCGGGCTGTCGACGACGCCCCGGCCCGGTCCAGATCCACGCCCGGCAGCAGGTGCAGCAGCCGCACCAGTTCCGACTGGCGGTGCGTGCCGGTCTTGCGCAGCGTGTCGCGGATATGCACGCGCACGGTGTGGGGCGACAGGAACTCGCGCTCGGCGATCTCGTTCAGCGTCTCGCCGGCGGCGAGGCGGATGGCGATGATGCTTTCCTTCTTCGACAGGCCGAACAGCGACGTCAGCACGGCGGCGTCCAGCACCGAGCGGGACTCGGAATTGCCCAGCAGCATCATGGCCGCCGGCAGTTGCCACGGGCCTTCGACCGGCTGGCGCGAGACCAGCGGCATGACGATGATCGGCACGGGCTGGCCGCCCGACGTGATGTGCATCCAGGATCCCGCCGCGGCGCCGCCGTTGCGGCCGCCATGGACGGCGGCCTGGAGCAGGTCGCGCAGCACGCCTTGCAGGGATTCCGGCCGCGCGCGCAGCAGGCCGTTGTCGAGCGCCAGGTTGGCGTCGGCCTGTACCAGCGATTCGGCCCAGCTGTTGGCGTAGCGCACGCGCATGTCCGCCTGGAGCACCATCACGCCGAAGTCGAGGGTATCGAGGCCGGCCAGTCCCAGCGAAGCCAGGCCGCTCAGCTCGAAATTGCGGTGCTGCATGCGGGCGGCGCGAGCCCAGTGGGGCATTACCTGCGCCAGGCGGCGCTCGCGGTGGTCGGCGGGCATGAAGTCATCGCAGCCGCCGGGTGTGGCGCTCATCAGCACGCAGACTTCGGAGGTGTCGAAGAGCCGCACG